>Ga0209589_1006031_pt1 | contig 20264 bp, 10 predicted proteins | sample CowpeawhiteBW_FD_187525 | JGI IMG/M metagenome (GOLD analysis project Ga0209589, IMG submission 187525) | Root nodule microbial communities of legume samples collected from California USA - Cow pea white BW (SPAdes) (version 2) | ecosystem: Host-associated > Plants > Roots > Nodule | place: USA... | reverse complement strand
TATATATATATATATATATATATATATATATATATATATTGTATATATATTTACTATTATTACTATATTATTTGAAATTTTATTGTTTAGCTTATTATATTATATAATATGTTTAATTTAGTTTTATTACTACAATTAGCTAATTTATTATACTTCTATTACTTATTTGTATTATATCATATTTTATGCTTTACGCTTATGTATAAAATAAGCAATGATTAAAATATTCTTTATATATATATATATATATATATATATATATATATATATATATATATATATATATATATAATTAAACTATTATTATTATTATGCAGTTTATTATTTTACAGTAAATAACTGTCCATAAATTATAAGTTAAAAAGCAGTCACATGAAAATATGATGTTGGACTCCAATATAGGACCAAGGTCCAACAGATGAGAAATGATAATACCACACCATGAAACCTAAGGACCCACGACTCCATAATGCAATGCAACAAATTTGTTGTGCCTCACCACTGCACTCCACCCTGCTCTGCCGCAATAACAGTCACCCGGACCACTATTGATAACATAGGGATTATTAATGCATTAAATTAAACTTAAACATTAAGCTCTCTTATATCTCCTCCATTTGACTTCCTACAATATGCAAGACTTTTAATTCTATAAACTAAAACATCCAGCTCCACCCTTCCACTCACAAGCCTACCTAAAGAGAATATAAAAACTTATAAAGACATACCTTGTTCTTCTTTTCCAAACCACCAATGATCCTATCGATTGCTGCCTCAAAATGGTCCATTGTGACTTGTGTCACCTCACTTCTTGCAGCAATCAGAGCCGCTTCATTACAGACATTAGCAATGTCTGCTCCAGCAAATCCAGGAGTAAGGGCTGCAAGCCTCTGAGAATAATATGAAGGTTCCTGGTCAAGTTTGATCTTCTTCAAGTAGATCTGAAATATCTGGTCACGACCTTTAATATCAGGTTTGTCAATTGCTATTTGGCGGTCAAATCGCCCAGGCCTAAGAAGGGCCTTATCTAAGATATCAGGCCTATTCGTTCCTGCCAAAACAACAACTCCAGAAGTGGTTCCAAAACCATCCATCTCCACTAACAATTGATTCAATGTACTTTCACGCTCATCATTTGCACCAGAAAAACCGCCACGCCCCCTTGCTCGACCAATTGCATCAATTTCGTCAATAAATATTATACTAGGAGCACATTGCCTTGCTTCCAGAAACAAATTTCTCACCCTTGATGGTCCAACACCGACAAACATTTCCATGAAATCAGACCCAGATATAGAAAGAAATGGCACCCCAGACTCCCCTGCAGTTGCTTTTGCTAAAAGTGTTTTTCCTGTACCCGGAGGACCAACCAAAAGAGCACCTTTTGGAATTTTTGCACCAAGTTCTTCATATTTCTTTGGGTTCTTGAGGAAGTGGACGAACTCCATAATTTCAAGTTTTGCCTCATCACAGCCAGCAACATCTTTAAAATATATCTAAACAAAGTGAAACAAAAAAAAAAAAGATAAATATTGGTTTTAAATGAGCTTATTGCTAAGTCACTACCAGCACTTCTCCCCTAGAGGAAATAATTAAAATAAATACAAGAAACATCAGTCGTGTCATTGAGAGAAGAAACAGAAATCTCCCAACCTTATTTTTAGTATTTTTGTCTACTTTTGTAACATGGGCTTTTCCTATGTTGAATATTCCACGAGCACCCTTACCGCCACCACCTCCACCAACACCAAGTCCACCTTGCATTCTCCTTCCCATGTACAGTAGAGATCCCAACAATAACAGTGTTGGAGCAAATCTCATCAGTTCCTGGTACCAAACCATCTCAGCAGAATAAGTTACAGGCACAAAATCATGAGGGTCAATGCCAAGAGCTTCTTGCGCTTCCTGTAGCTTCTCTTCGAAAGACTCAACACTTCCAATGTTAAAATAATATTTATACTGGCCTCCATATTCCTTTGCAGGCAGGGTCCCTTGAACTACTTCACTATCTGTTTGGTTGCGAGGAGAGTTCCTTATGTATACTTTGGCAACTGATTTGTTTGAGACAGCAATATGGTCTACTAATCCCGGTTCCAAGAGCTTATTTTTAAATTCCTGAAAGCTAATCTGCAAAGAATCAAATTTTGGTCAATGTCAGAAGGATGATAACAATAAAACTAAAGAAATCATTGCCAAAAGGGACATGTTTTTGAATTCACACAATAATCCAGAGACACCCTTTGAGCATGTGAGATCTAGAAAAATGTCAACCATTGTTACATAACAAATCCTAATAATGACTTGCAATATATGAAAGTCTATCTTAATAGAGCTCCATTTTTAGAGAGCTACAGCCTGAGTAGTCAATTGCAGCAGCATAAAGCTAATCTCACAGATATACACACACATTTGCAGTCATGAAAGGTACTTTCGGCAGAATAAAGATTATAATTACTGGCTAACATGAATTAATCAATTAACATAAAAGTACTTAAGCAATAGGGGCAAGAAAGAAGAGAAGAAATTGTAGAGTGATGCCTAAGAAAGTGCTAGATGATGGTCTCAGCAACTACAGTATTATAATACACAAGACGGAACTCAAATATTCTACCCCATAATCTCTCTTACATTTTCAATTTCCCCCTTTATCAATAAAATCAAGATAATTGTGAAGTCAAATGGTACAAAGTTCAGTTCTCATGCATTAGAAACCATTGCATTCATCTTCATCATGTAGAGTGCAGATAATATTCATGAATTGAGTTCTTGACCCAACTTCACCCTCCCAAGCAAATTAAAACAAGGACTGGTTGTGCAAATACAAAGAAGTTGAGATTACCTCCTGCTGTTCACGAGGATTACTAGACCAGTATGAAATGAATAGCCCCATAACCAATACTGAGGAGATTATAGTATGAACTTCCTTCATGAAAGCTTCCCGAAAATTTCCATGATCATCTGTGTTTGCATTTGAGTTGTCTGAAGTTAAATAGAGAATCCAGGTATTAAAAGTTGTTTGTGTTACCCTTTTGATAAATTGGAATACATTAATACGATTAATTCTTGGACAAAAACAGACAGATCCCTAAGTAAATCAATGCAGCCACTGAGAGATAGAGTGCATATGTTGGGACTTGAACTCAAGTTTACAAACCCATATGCCCCCCATACACAGTAAAGTAGTAATTAAAGTTTGAAGTTGACAGAAAACAGAACCTTGGCTAAGGACAATAGAATTGAATCCTACTTCATTCTCCATCTTTCCATCATAAAGAAAGTTCATGCATGAAAGACCAACACTAAAAAATCTACACAGGCAATAGACAAACAATCAAGTCGTCAAGATCCAAAATGGCAGAAAACCACGCATAAACTTATAGCAAGGAAACGCTAACAAAACATCCCTCGAGTATTTACAACCCAAAGCACAAAAGCACTACTTAATAAACTCATGCACAAAACTAGTTCAACATATAAATTACAAGAAATACACACTCCACTTTACTCATTACACAAGTTACCAAGGTTATCTTCCTATATCAGAAGATAACAGGGTGCACACGAGAGATTCCATATTTACCTTTAGAGTCGTATTTTTTGTCATTTTCCTTCGGACCTTCCTTCTTTTCTTTGGGAGAAAACTTTTCATAATCTGCCAAACAAACAAAGAACTGAGTTCAATTCTTAAAACTAATTGAAGCAGCTTCAATCACATGCTAAACACACGGCATGCCCAGTAAAACTCACTCTTTTTCTTTGGGGCTTCACTGGAAAACAATCGGCGAACCCTAGGATTTGCAGCAACAGATTTAAAATCAACCAAACTGGAAAAGACACTACGACGGGAAGCACTGGCAGAAGAAACATAACTCCTAACAAACCCTAATACCGATCCTGCTCCATCAGAACACGCATTCGTCCGTGGTATTCCTGCAAGTGTTCCCAATCTCCCATTACCGTGTAATAAATTCTGTCACTCCAATTAAAAGCACCATATCAATTAGCCCCTTTATGACTGTCAGAAAAAAAAAAAACAATTGAATTGAAGGGAAAGTGAAAACATACTCTAGATGAGCGCGACACAGAGCGCGCAATCTTTGAAAAATTCATGCTCTCGGAGAAAAATTATTTCTTGGCCAAACTATACAATGTCAAAAAAAGAAATGTGAACCGAAAATATGTTAAACTAAGAACATTGAAACAGAGTAATCTAGGTCGCAAATGAGACTAGGTAAAAATTGATGTGGTGCCCTTTTTGTTAACAGAAGAAATGGAGAACATTCACTTACATTGCAAACGGATCAAGACAGTTTAAGCAGCTGCTTTTGGATCAGAATATTCGTCTTCTTCTTCTTATTATAACACCGTTAAGCTTTGATTTGAAAGTATTAAGTTCATCACACAAGAAAGCTTAATGTTTTCTCAACGACTTTTCTTCCAACCATGGTATAAAACCTGCCCACAGATTTTTCGTTCAAATATTTATATATTTATATATTTATTATTTTATTTTTGTGCCCAATAAGTTCAAAAATGTTTGTTTTTTATGTTACAAACTCAAATTTTGTTCTATGCACACTAGGAATAAGTGGTAGGATACGGGTGGTAGCTTTCCGTAGCCTAACCACTGGATAAATATCAACTTTGTACCCGTATTTATATTCGTCGGGTATCTGCTATGCAGATACTTGCTTATTTTTTTCATATTCGTGGATATTTACGAGTATCCGCGGATATTTACAAAAATATTTAAAAAAATAAATATTTAATCATAAAATCAAATAAAATAAATCATTATCATAAATTTTAGATAAAGTTCAAATAAAGTTTATACAAGTTTAAATAATTATAAAAATAAATATAAAATGACGTTCAACATAATAGAAATTCTTTAGTGCTTGGATCAATCAGCTCACTTCCTCCAATTGATTCCTGAAAAATAAACAAATAAAAAATCACTAATAATTTATATTGTAGTTTATTTTTGAATGAAATATTAAAGAAATTACTTACTTCATCAATATCCACATCTTGCAACATTGTATAAAGTTTCATGTTGTCCAATTTTAATCTAGAAGAGCTTGGAAACATAAGAAGTTCATTAAAAATTTCTAAATATCACTTAATTAAAATATTTAAGTAAAAGTATTAATTTCATTACCTTCCATGTTGGTCCATAACCAATCTTGGAGACACATCAATACCTCCATAGTATTTGGAAGTAATCTACTGCGATGTGGGGTAAGAATTTGACCACCATTACTGAATGAAGACTCTGAAGCAACAATTGAGATAGGGATTGCTAGAATGTCTCTAGCTAGCATATGCAGGGTTGGGTATTTTAACCCATTACTTTTCCACCACGATAAAATATCAAATTGTGCATCTGAATCAGGAAGTATTTCCTCTTCTAAATAACGATCTAATTCTGACTTAAAATTTGGTGTGTCACTTCTCTTTGCAATCTTATGTTTCACAAAATTTGACCTCCAACTTTCTTTTCTTCCAAGAATACCTACATCCACTACATTTAGGTTTGAACTTTGAGATGAAGCAGCCAATTCTTTACCCTTGACTTTAATGGCATACTCTTTTACCAAATCTTGACAAATAGATTTTACCCTCTCAATTTCATAATGAGAATTTTCTCCATAAATTTGAGGGAAAAAATAATCTAACAAGTCAATTTTGTACCTGGGATCTAATACAATTCCTACCGCCATCACCCCGTTGATCACACCCTAATACTTATCAAATTTAGTAATCATGGTTGCAGCCATTCCATGAATAATAGAATTAGGACAGGAAAGCCATTCAATCAAAGCCAACTTAATTTCACATATTTTTGGGAAAACCACATTCACAGTTGGATATAAAGTACTAGAGAATAAAAGTGTCACATCATAAAATAATTCCAATCTTTGACAAATCTCATTTGCCATCATCCAATCATGTTCACTAGGTAAAGCTTTGTATTGATAATCTCGCTGTGATAATCTATGAAACACATCTTTGTATTGTGTAGCAACTTGAAGCATAAAAAATGTAGAATTCCACCTAGTCTTGCAATCAAGAACTAATTTTTTCTTAAATGGAATGTTCACTTGACCACATGCCTCTATAAATTTCTCCTCTCTTTTAGGTGTTGCTGTCCAAAAATGAACACTTTCTCTAATCTTTTCAATGGCATCAAAGATTATACATAAACCATCTTTAACAATCGGATTTAAAATATGAGCACAACAACGCATGTGAAAAATTTGTCACCTAAAAAAGATTTCTAGGTAAAATCTTCTCTAAAACTCACTCAATCATAGTATCATTTGTAGTGCAATTATCAACTATCAAAGTGGACAAGTTTCTATCTAGATTCCAATCCATTAAACATTGAATTAAAACATCAGCAAGAACCTTGCTTGTATGAGGAGTAGGTACACAAATGAACCTAACATAAAGATAAATATTTTAATAATCTATTCATAAACAAGTAAAGAAATAATACAAATTGTAATTATATAATTTAGAAACATTACCTCACAAGTCGACTTTCTAGGTTCCATGAATTAGTTATAAAGTGAGCAATGACCGTCATGTAACCTCTATTCTGGTTACTAGCAGTCCACATGTCAATAGTAATTGCAACTCGACTCTGATTATTTGATAACAATTTCATTATATTCTCTTTTCCTTCATTATAAGTCTTCATAATGTCACTCCTTATGGTGTTTCGAGAAATCCCCTTGAATAAAGGTTGCAAAGCAAGACTAAATTCCTTAAAGCCCATGTGATCAACCATTGACATTGGATACTCATGTAGAACTATCATTTTAACAAGTGCACACCTTGCTGCTTCTTGACTAAATACATAGTTTCCAACAACTATTGTTTCACTCCCTGTTTTTTTTGTTTTGAGAAATGCTTACTTGATGTCTCGAGTTGTTCGAAGTTTGCAACACCTAAAGTGGGCCATCAAGTGTGATGTCCCTTGCTTTGACCCCCCCAAAAGTTTTGAACCACAATAATTACAAATGGCTTTCCACTTTCCATCTATTTTTTGTTTCTTAAAGTGATTCCATACAACTAATGTGCGTCTTTTTCCAATAATGTTATCCTCTGTTTGAAATGAATTTCTAGTTTCTACTTGGATTGAGTCATCACCTTCATTCACATGAATATTATTTTATTCCTCTACATTTGATTCACCAACATTAGAGGCATTTTTCACTTGTTCTTCACCTTCATTAGGAGTAGAATTTTTTTTCGTAGACATGCTAAACAACAAACCAATACATATTTAGATAATTTACATAAATTTGTAGACATTGTTAACAAGCATACCATAAACGTCATTGTCTATATAGGGTTTGATATATATGCCCAATTTCAAAGAAAGGAAAGAGAAGAATGTCAAGGGGTGTACTTGGAAGAAGATAACGTACCAATATTTGAAGGTGGAAGAATGAAGACAGAAGACAAGACAAGATATGCAGCTTAGAAAAAATGAGGTTAGAATATTTTTTACTAATATATATATATATATATATATATATATATATATATATATATATATATATATATATATATAAGGGGTATTTTTGTGAATTAAAATTTAGCGAGTATGGGTATCCACGGGTACGGATACTATGATACCCGTACCTGCCCCGTTAACATGTGGGTATCCAATTTTAATATCAATTTCCTACCCATTGCGGGTTTTATTCGCGGATACGAATTTTTTTGACATCCCTAATACCCACGTACAACGAAACATAAAATTAGAAGAATGAAAATAGTTTATCTTATTATTTATATTTATTTTAAATACTCTTCTTATTTTTGTTACATTTATTTAATTTAATTTTTATTTTTGTTTTATATTTAATTAAATCTAATTTTCGTCATTCTTTTTGTTAATTTGGTTCTCTTTAAATAGTTAAGCTCACTGATCCATACATATCACATGTCAGTTTCTAATCTTTTTCTTTTAATTTTTTTTAAATTAATATTTAATTGAACACAAAACAAAGATTTTGACCCAATTAAATAAATACAAGGAAAATCATGACTAAAAGAGTATTTAATCCTATTTTTTTAAATGGTTGATTTTAAGTTGTGTATAAATTCTTTTGTTAATTTTCAATCTCTCTTGTTGCTCATTTTGTTATACGATGTTTTAGAGTTTTATATTTGGTATGTGAAGTTGTTACTATTTTTAAATTTCCAAAAGTATAATTAACTTATAAAATTTTAAAATTACAAAATTATAAATTTATAAAATTTAAAAATATAAAATAATATGTGTTGATAATCGAATAAGAAAAAAAATAAGAACTAAGTAAGTATTTAACGGTCATATCACATTATTAAAAAAAAATTAAACAACTTAATTAAAAAATATAAATATATTACGTAGTTAATTGAATGTTACTGAATATATATGAGTTGACTTAAAACTTATTTAAAATTTATTTATAGTTTGAATAATTATTTTTTCAAATTTTAATATTCCAATAATGTTTTATATTTTTGAAAGTCATGTTTTTTATTTTTTTTTCTAATAAAATGTAATATTTATGAATAGTTGAGAAATAATTTTGTGAGTTCATAGACTCACCACATTTATTATTCAGGAATAGTGATATTTTCCTTTTTTTAAATAATATTATGTGGTTATTTATAGCAACATATCATGTACTTATTTTATGTCTTTATTTTATCTTTATATTTTGAAATTATAAAAATTAAAAATAAATAGATTTAACTACTTATATTTTAGAAAAAAATTATATAAATTTGTTTTTGTTCTTGCATTCCACCTTTTCCTTTTTTTTATTTCTGGAATTTCCAAACTAGTCCTCATTAAAATTATAATTAAAGCCTCTACACATCCTCTATTTCATATTCTTTAGATTAAATATTTCAGATTCAGACACTAACACAAAAAGTGCCTATAACGTCACCTAGTTAACGTATGCTAGAGAGAACACATACGTCAAAAATGACCGGTGGGATTTTTGTAAATAAAGTGTCAAAAATTACGTTTGTCCAGCACTACACCAACGTCACTTAACATCGGTTTATGCTCGCCCCGACGTCAATCTAGCTTAACGATGAACCATAAATTACCTGACGTCACTCAACATCTGTTATTTAACTTACTCGATGTCACTTAATGTTGGGTATATGCAGAACCGACTTCTCGCGCCTTATGTTGGCAAAAAGAAGGAAGCCTAGTGATTTTGAATGATGATCAAAAAATGAATGATGATCAAGCAAGAATGAAGACAAAATGTTTAAATGTTATCTTGTAAAATAAAATAAGTGTGTTGTAGAATAGTTTAATTAAACTTAGAATCAGCAACATAACATTCATCTCTATAAGGTTCCATTTTTTGGAAAAACTAGTGATAATTGATTATCACTAATGATAATCGATTATCTATGCAAAACTTTTATTTTTTGAAATCCTACTAGAATAATTGATTATCTCCTGAAATAATTGATTATCCTGTTCAAAATTTGTTTTTCAGAAAACCTACTGGAATAATAGATTATCCTTAGTGATAATCGATTATCCTTGGCAGTTGAAACATGACGTTTCAGTTTTTAACCTAATTTTCGAAAACCCTATTTAAGGAACTGTAATTCAACTTCGAAAATACCTTTTTGAGAAGCTAGAGTGCTAGTGTTGTGAGTGCAAAGAGAGTTCTCTGAGTGTTCTCCAAGGAGCTTTGCAAAACCTAGTATGGGTAGAGTGATAACTTTTCCTAAAAGGGTTTCTAGGAGATTGAGTGCTACTGTTGTTGCTAGGAAAGCTAGGTCAGGTTCTCTGTGTGATTCAGAGAAAGGTTTTTCATCTCTTGTGGCTTCAAGAGAGGTGTTTTCTTTCCCTATTCTTTTGTTATCTGATTGTAATATGATATTTGTTAGTGATTGAGTTAATCTCTTTATTTGAAGAGATTAACAACTGGACGTAGGATCTTTTGATTTGAACCAGTATAAATACTTGTGTTCAATCTTCTTCTCTATCTCTTTATTTCATCTACCATTTTTTTAAAGGAATTGATATTTAAATTAATCGATAAATTTCAAAAAAATTTTAAAGTATTAATTTTAATACTAAAAACCAATTCAACCCCCTCTTGGTTTTTGTCCAAACGCTAAACATTTCGCTACCTTGATACCAACACCTTAAATTTCAGATTTGCAACGCGTAAACACAACTTTTCCTTTTCCTTGTGAGCTCTCCTCCGCATTCCGCTGGCCAGCGCGATCTTCGCAGGTGAGTTTTCCACCATGAAACTTGTTGGGTTTTGATTTGTGCACTAATTTAAGCATTTTGAACTGATTGGATTTCGTTTTGGTCTCCATTTCACATAAATGAAAGGTTTTCTTCCTCTTTGAACCATGAAGCTTTGTTTGCCGGCAACCCACCCTCCTCCATCTGCATCCTTGTTTTTGCTATAAAAGGTTAGTTTTTCATTTTCCTCTAGTTCATGTATGCGTTTATTTTTATATTTTTTTGGCTTTTTTTATTAGAAAAATTATGATTTTTGATAAATTTTGAATAAAATTTATATTTATTATTAGATGGGTTGCATGTTAAAATAATTTTATGTATTTTGTTCATTTTTTTTACTTATTTTTTTTATTTGAAATTTTATGATAGTTGATAAATTTGGAAAAAAAATTATATTTATTATTAGATTTGTTGCATGTTAAAATTATTGTAACTTTTTCAAATTTTTTTAATATTATTATTGCATTATTATTTTATACGTGAAGATTTATTATAATTTTAGTTCACAATATTGAGTGAACCTTATGTGAATTTGCCTAAGTTGATAGTGTGGTGTAAATATTGCTAAGGTATAATTGTTATGTCATTTGAAATTGGGTGGAGATTTAGGTAATATTTGGGGTAAATGATAGGGTATAAGTGGTATAAGGTTAACAATGACATTTTTATGAATTAGCAGTGTTGAAGTCTAATTAGGGGTAAACTTGGGTTGGGGAACCTAAATAAGAATAAGAACGTGGGTAACAAGTTAAACATATGAGAATTAATGCAATTAACTTGGTGAAGTTTACTACGGGTTTTTGATGCATAGCTTAGAGTGTGCAATCTGCTATGCGTGCCTAACAACCAGTACAACGCGATTACTAGTGTAGTGCCTGACAATGAGGTATGGACCGCCAAACGATAGCTACGAAATCAGAGAAGACCTGGAACGCATGGTGCTTGGCAGTAAAGGTTGTCCCGCCAAGCGATACCTGTAGAAATAGTGGCATCAGAGGCGCTTGGCGCCTGGCGACACGTTACCCCCACTAGGCAATCTGGAAGCGAGTTTCGCCTAGCAGCTCTGGAGCAGCGCCAGACGATAATGCAGAGGTAGGGCTTGTGTTTTGTTTACTTTGGATGTGCGTGATCTACAAGGCTTTGGTGATACCTTAAAGGTAAGCTTGGTGGATGTTCCTTGAGTTGTGACTTAGAATGTATCCCTTGAGTTATGGCTTAGGATAGGGTTTAAACACGTGGCATTCCTTGAGTTGTGGCTCAGAATGACATTTCTTGAGTTGTGGCTCGGGATGGCGGATGAACATGAGGAACTTTTGAGTTGTGGCTCAGGTTGGCGAGTGTTGCTAGTGTGAGTGTGCGAGTTGTGGCTAGTACGGATGGGTCCAAATAGATTGGCCTCTTCAGTATTCAACTGACGAGTTTGGTAGTCTTGGGACATTACGAATTATGTTCGCATTGGGAACTCCATTTGGCGTTACGGAGTGTGGTCCGTAGCAGGTTTCCCGCACGTGTTCTACAAGTTGTGGCTTGTAGGTGTGGCAGCAAGACATATTGAGGTATTCATCCAAAGACGTAGAACATGGATTACTTGGTGGTGACCATTTGGTTTGGAATCAAGGGATAATGTTCCTTTGATGTGTGTGTGTATATATATATATATATATATATATATATATATATATATATATATATATCTTGAATGTTATATATGTTTTATACTATTTGCCCACCCTGTCTACTTATGTTTGACGATGATAGTGTATTGCGTTACACGTGAGCATATGATGTTGCAGGTGGATCTGGTGAGGCATAGAGTTGGAGCAGGGCTAGTCTAGGAGAAAAGTTTTACCAGAGTTTTTATTATGATTTTGAATAAATTGTAAACTTTTATCTTATCAAACTTGAATATTGTATTTTGATTTTTAGAAGTATGGATTTAAGTTTATTTTACGATGAAATAAAGTTTTAAATTTTCTCGCGTTTTTGAGAAAGAAATTCATAATAAATGTGGTTTTACTTTTATTTCTTTATTTTACTACTTAAGTTCGTAATATCCGAGCGGAATTTTACATTTATAGTTTTAAGTTTCAATCATTGAGTACTGGAGGTAAGAGAAATATGTGGGTGCAGTGTTTTACTTTGTAGCTTATATAGGATGCAATAGAACTAAGTTTTGATTAATGAGTCAATGGCAATTTGCTAAATGTCTTTGTGGATATTTGGTATAGATGGAGAAATTTTTTTGGTTTATACATTTTTATGGATTTAGTGAATGTGATGGTTAATATAGGAAGCTAAGTTTGATGAAATTACGAAAAGATATTGGACTAAGTTATATATGATTATGTGTTTATATTTTATCGGTTGTTATGATATATTTTGTTGATCAAATTGATAAATTGTGAAATAGGTTTGGGAGATTGAGTTTTAATGGATGAAATTTTAGGATTTAATCTTTGTGCAATAGTTTGAGGTTAATGAAATTTTAAGATGTTTGATTATTGATGTAAGAAAAGAAATTTCGGGTCAAATGTCATTTTATGCTCAATTATGGATGATAATATTTTGTTACATTAATAAGGAACTTAAAGGATTCTTGAGGTCATAAGAAGTTAGGTATATGAATAATTGAGTGGATCCTAAAAGATTACTTAGGAGTTGGAAGACAACATGAGGAAGATGTATCCATATATGTTCTTGGTAAGTACAATTTTTTAGGACGAAAATTTTTCGGGTTGGGAAGGATGTAAGACATAGGAAAAACAATTATAATCTTAAGGAGGTAATTGGGCATGAATGGAATATTTAAATTAAGAAATAGATAATTCTATAGAGGTGAACAGTAACATAGTTGGTGAAACCTTTAGTCATGGGTTGGTGGTCAAGGATTTGAATCTTAATGTGTGGATATAGAGTAATTATATTTTTTAAATGTTGTTTTAATATTGTATGGAGGTGTTGATATGCAATTTTAGCGTGAGATGATTGATATGTTTTGGAGTGTTGCTTTAAGTATTGGGGGTTGTAAGAAAAAAATAAAATAAAAGTTTGAATGGGAGGAGAAAAGGAAAAAAGCAATGTGAGAGTGGAAGCAAGGGAAGAATAAAGCAAAGCTAAAGTGATCCTATTGTAGGAATTCCAGGTAAGGGGTGCTAAGCCTTCTTTTAAATTATTTTATGGGCGTGCTTTGAGTTGATAATTTCTTTTTCTTCATGGAATTTGTAACTTATTGTAGGAATTCCAAGTAAGGAGTGCTAAGCCTTGATCTTGTAAATTAGTTTATGGACATGCTTTGATTTGAGAATTTATTTTTCTTCATGGAATTTGTAAGGGGAACTACTCCATACACCTATGTTTTGTTTATGTGATTGTGTTGTCTTGGATATGGGATGAGAATAGGATTCTTTTTTGGAGTAAAAGAAGATTGTGTTTTGGATGTAATATCGTGTTGATGGATGTGTGTTGGGTGGTAGAATCACAATGGAAGTCTAAGCGAAGCTATTTTTTTTCTGCTTGAATTATGATGGGGTTGGAGATATGTGATATTCTTTCTATGTGTGAATGTTCAAATTTGATGGTTTAAGTGATAAATTTTAAGAAGACGAACCTTTTGCACTATTTACATGGATGAATTCACGGAAAAAAATTGGGTTACTCATTTTATCGTCTTTAAATTTTGAGATTATGTGGTGTAGGCAATGGTCATGATTGGTGTATATTTTTTTGCTTCATGAAATGTGTTTTTGGTAGAAAAGTAGACCATTGGAAGGTAAGTTGATTGAAATCAATTATAGTTTGTCATGTTGAAAATGTTGTGGTTAAATAAGATGGAAAGAAAAAAATGAATTTACAAGGAGCATGTGATTTTATACATAATGGTGATGATTTTTGGGATTGTGAATTTAGCATATGAGCATTGAAAATATGATGCTTGAGTTTTGCGAAATAAAGATTGAGGAATAATGCATGAGGGAAGTTGCATTAGTTAAATTATGAGGCATAAAATTTAGTATGGGGTTGGAAATTAATTGGAGGTTAATCTTGATTATTTTGGGTGAATGCTTAAGATGTGAATATGCTTTCAACTTGGGCAATTGCATTGTTTTTGTGGAGTAAAATGTTAGTGTCAATAAGAACTAACATATGATGTATGAATGTTTATCATTAAGAATACATAAGCATAAGTACATATCATATACTTTGATCTTCAAATGATATTGATCTTCAAATGATTTTTCCACTTGGCTCACTTACGAATGTCTTCTTTTTTGTAATTTATTTTATATATTTATTGTATTATAATGAAAGCGAATTAACTTAATTTATTTTTGTAATAGTGGAATCAAAGTGTTCAAATAATTCTCAAAATATTATTATAAATATAGTAGTTAAAGATTAAAGTATCAATGTATATAACTTGGTAAACAAATAAATTAAACACAAACTATTCAAATATTATTATTGAGCAATGTTCTAGTATTTAGAAATATCAAATTATGGACCTATATAATTAGATGTAGTAAATAATTATAATAAAAAATATTTAAAAATTTTAAAAAACATTAATAGTGTTGTTGTTGGTGTGTTGCAGGTCAACCCACATTCAACTTGGCTCGAACCCATTTAACCTGTGGGTTAACTGAGCTAGGTTTAGTTCAACCCAATTTTGAAAACAATGAAATTTTCTCAACTTAACCCGGCTCAAACCCATGATGAGTTGGGTTGGCTCACAGGTTCAAACCTATTTTGACATCTCTAGGTTAGCTTGGTTTGTCTACTTCAAGTATGTGATAGGTGTAGAATCTTGGAAGTTTAATTCAATACCCTTATCTTTTAGAAGTAGATCATGTTATCATGAATGTATGCACACTGATGATTTATTAGGTGTATTATGAATTTGTTAACTCTTTAGGAAGTGTACCAAATTGTTGTAGGTAGCAAAATGGAAGTCCAAGTATTATTTTTCCAAGGGGTTTGCGTTGGTTTGTCTAATTATGATTACTTATTGATTTTAGCAATAGTGAAGATCATTGTTTGATTCAATTTAAGAGAAAAGCATATGGAATTACAAAAGTTAAAAATTGATTTGGTAAAAGATTCATCAGGATTGGATTTCATGAATGAAATTGTTGCAACAATAACACAATATATCTCTAACTTATTCAAACATTCACATAATGAGCATACTTGCCCTAATTTCTTATAAGGAAGTTTGAAACCTATATCTTAAAGCATTAATTCCTCAGCCATTTTAACATAAAATTTGCATTAAAATAAGATATCTAGAATGACCAAGAGATTAAGCATATTACTGTAAGACCCGAGAAATTTAAATAATTAATTAAATAATTATTTAATAAATGCAGGTAGTAGGAGCCTTTAAGACATTTAATGCGGATTGCTATGACGTCAAAAAGTACTAGCTCAAGTGGTTGAAAGTACTTAATTATGTGAGAGGACTTGGTCAAGTCCTATGTGTGTCAAATCGTGTGTTATTTAATTATTATTGTTTTTAATAATATGCTAGAGCATGTTGAGTGATAATATAATCATAAAATTTTATTAATCATCATGAAACATTAATTGGTTAAATGGTTGTACATGGTTTATCATTGGCATGGTTATGGGTTCAAACCTTGGTTGGTGAACCCAAATTAAACTCTCTTTTTGCCAAAATTTCCTTTAGCTTGAAGGTGAAAGGGCATGGAAACCCTAGCTGGCTAAGGAGCAACCAAGGGTGGCTGAAAAACAGACTATAATGAACCATTGAATGGTAATTAACATTACCACTAAGACTCATTTTCGTTTTTGGTCATTAACCTAGCATTAAGGCACTATTAAAAGGTCAATTCTAGGTTAGAAGAAGGGTTTTGCAAGGCTATCATTGTGCTTAGAAATCAGAGTACGAAAATTGACAGTTTTGTGAGGATTGAGTGAGGAAAGGAGCTACATTGAGAGAGTCAAAGGAAGATCATTGGTAATCAAAGGGGAACTCACAACAATTCCAAATAAGCTTAGGAAACTAGGTTAAGAGAGTTGAACCCGTTTCTTTAAGTTGTATCGTTTATTTTATATGAAAAAGCATGTTAATTGGATGTATATATATTGTTCATATTAGGGAATTCATCACCCGCCAAGCGACTCATCTTTTTTTTTTATGCTGATTATGGGTTCCAGAGGTGGAACCGCCTGGCGGCACGAGACTATCTGCAAAGCGACGTTAGGTTTGCACAGTTTTTGTAAAACTGCATTTCTCGGTTCGTTAACCATCCAATTTAGGTGAAATTTTGACAGGTGGTCCATAACATGTGGTTCTTCATTTTGAATGGTGGAGATTGGATTTAGAGATCAGTAGCTAGAGATATACATTACTTAATATTGCTGATTTTGGAGTCTGTAAAATTCATGAATAAGCTCTTGATAAGTTCAAGTAACTTCTAATGAAGCATGATTGGGTTATGTGGTAAGTCTCTATCAATTTGAATGTTCCTTTAGGTTATTCACATATGGAGAATTAGTTTGGTGAAGGCATGGGTGTCAATATTAAATTACATTGGTACATAATATCATGTGCTTAAAATTATTAGAGTGCTACTGCTTATATTTTGTTTGAGCATGCTTGGGATGGTCTATATGACTAGGGGATGAATGCATATGTGAGATGCTATAAGGCCTGGAACATTATAGATGGCAAGTGTTGTGGCCCGGGTTGGCGGATGAACACGAGGAACTCTTGAGTTGTGGCTCGGGTTGGCGAGTGTTGCCGGTGTGAGTGTGTTGGTTGTGGCCAGTACGGATGGGTCTAGATAGATTGCCCTCCTCAGTAGTAACTGACGAGTTTGGTAGTCTTAGGACGTTACAAATTAAGTTCGTATATGGGAACTCCACCTAGTGTTACGGTGTATGATCCGTAGCATGGTTTTCCGCATGTGCTCTATCGGTTGTGGCCGATAGGTATGGCAGCAAGACACCTTGAAGTACTCATTAGAAGACGTTGAACACGATTAACATGGTGGTGACCATGTGATGGGATATCAAGGGATGGACTTTCCTTTGGTGTGATTGTATAATTGTGCCATATATATATATGTTTATTTTGTTAGCTCACCCTATCTGCTTGTGTTTGGTGATGATCGTGTATGCAGTACACGGAAGCAAATGATGTTGCAGGTGGATCTGGTGAGACTTAGCAGCGGAGCGGGGAAAAACTCACGGGAATAATTTTATTGAGTTTTTATCACTTATGGTTTTGGAATAAAGTTGTAAACTATTATATGACTATTTTTGGTATTTTATTGAATTTTGAGAAATTTGAATTTAGAGTTATCTTTATTATGAAAAAAATTATTTGAAATTTCCCTCATTTTTGAGAATGAATTTATAATTAATGAGATTTTATTTTATTATTTAAACCCATAATATCCGGTCGAGATGTTACAATTACTAGAACCGAAACTCTTGGGTATTCTATCTATGCCAAAGTTCCAATTCATCTTACAAATTAACAATCTAGATAAAACATTTGAATAGTGACAAAGATTATATTGCAATGGAAAAGTTCCACAGAGTATGAGTTCATTATATTCAATCCTAACAAAATGGGAGTTTAACTACTCCTATGCATCTAGAACATATAAGTTTGATGAATTTTGACGAATAAACGAAAGAATTTGATGACCTTCAACCTTAGAACTATCCTTGACCGAGTTCTGAGTTTCTTTTGTGTTTCCACACCAAAAGAACTTCTTTTTTCACTTAATTCTTAACACTTAAACCATATTCATAAATTGTCCTCTCGTTAGATGAGATGCAAGTTCTGATTCACTTCTATTTGCTCTATCTCACTAGGCGAGATAGACTTCTCGTAAGGTGAGTGTTGGAACTCTAACTGAGTAAGATGATCTTGACAAATAACTCTCTAATCTTCTCCAATCTTCCATTGTCCTACACAATAATCTCAAAAACAACGAATTATACTTAACTTAAAAGAACGCATAAAACTCCTACATCTTTCTATGAAAATAACACAAAGCACATGAATAAAGACAAATAATAGGTGTTAATAAGCATAAATAATAAGTATTTATCACAGTTATTAGAAGTAGAGGATGTGAGATGAATGTATGCTTGTTTTGATATTATATCATTATTCTTTTTTCTGTTAGCTTACCTTCTCTCTTATCTTTTGTGTGGTTTATTATAGCCTGCTATAATCACATGTTACATGAAAGCAGATGATAACACATATGGTGGTGCACAATAGTGGAGATTTTGTAGAGAATATTTATTCATGTGTGTTAGTAATTAAATGATAGTTTAAGCCATTTTCTTTGAATCAATTAGACCACAAAATTCGAATACAAAAGTTGCATGACAATACACTTTCAACCGGTCAAAAATAAAAATATTAGGTTAATTTGTTCATACACTTATGAATTAGCAGACTAAAATTTCAAAACAATCGGCTAAAATACTGGTAAATTATGCAGAATGCAAAATTCGTGAATCTCACTCAAACAACATGCTTTATCACATAAGATTCGTTCCAAACAGTATTTCTAACAAGATTACATAGAAACACATACCAACATAAAAAAGATTGGTTTCCTTGTTTTTCTTAAGATTTTAAAGTGAGTAAGATGAGGGAAAGATAATTAGATAATTGTTTTTATACTAGTTCACTCAATCACAAAGCTACATTCAGTTTACAAGGACAACTTGAGCCTGATTTCCACTATTATCAAAAGTTTGACAAACCATAACTCAAGATTACACTTTTGAACAATAGAAACACCATGATTTTTGACTCACAAAAATCTCAACCACAACCTTGTAAGAAACACACTTATAGACCTGAAATCACACCAGGAACACATTCATACCAGAAACTATATACAACAAGTATTTTAACTTGTTAAAAGTCATTTTAACAGATTAAAAAGGACACACTAAGACTAACATGACATCTAACATATGTCATATAGCCTACGAATATGGTACAACATGTAAACATCATATTCTACACTTTATTTTCATATTTAACACAACAGAATCATGATCAAATGGATCTTCATCAATCTTCAACAACCACATGTGATCTCATGAACTTTGCTTTATCAAATCTTTGCACCAAGGTTGCTTGTGCTAACGATGTGTGTGTGTGTGTGTGTGTGTGTGTGTGTGTTGTAATTTTTATGTTCCTTTGGAAAATGCTCGTTATGTAAATTTTGTTTTGAAAATTTTAATACATGATGAATGTAAACGGTTATAATATATGTCTAAACATTTTTCATAAATTTCTAGAGAGTGAGTAGATGATCCAAGTTATTTTATACAAAGTATCACAACTAGTTAGACGAACTATTGAATAACGCTTAGTAGACGTTTAACTAGTTGCCTAATAGAGCTAATGTGGCACCATAAGGGGTGTTAGAAGATGCTATTTGTTTACATGTTAAGTTTATGCTTTGTTGTATTTAAGCATTTCATCAAAAAGGAAAGGGTGTTGGAATTTTGCTCTAACACCATTAAACATATACACTATACATTGATGTTTTTTAAAAGAGACCATGTAACCATAGTCACACAATTGTCTTACGCTTAGTACATTATACTTGAGTCTTAAAACACATTTTTAATTGAAACAACGAGTTTTACACCTATTTATGCCTTTGAAGGCTACTTTGCTTTGCCTGATGTTGCTTTAAGTCTAGGAATGTAGACTTTTCCTTCGTCATGTTGCTTTAATAGGTCAAGAATGTAGACTTTGCACCCAAATCATATTGGTACCCAAATTCTCTTAGGCTCTTTCTTATTAAACTTAGCTAAATGCCTTTTATGTGTTCACTTGACATTGGGGTGTTTAGATGATATGAATCTTAATGGGAAAAAGGATCTAAAGGGTTTAGGATTGCTGGAAAAACAGAATTGAAATGGAATAGAATGGACACACACAACTGGACAA
>Ga0209589_1006029_pt1 | contig 20265 bp, 6 predicted proteins | sample CowpeawhiteBW_FD_187525 | JGI IMG/M metagenome (GOLD analysis project Ga0209589, IMG submission 187525) | Root nodule microbial communities of legume samples collected from California USA - Cow pea white BW (SPAdes) (version 2) | ecosystem: Host-associated > Plants > Roots > Nodule | place: USA... | reverse complement strand
AAAAAGAATTTAAAAAAAAAAAAAAAAGAGTGTAAAATGTAGCATTTGTTGGATCAGCTCATTCTTTATTTTATGGGCTTTGGCCCAAATGTCCTTTGGGCTTCTAATCTACAATTTCTATGTGGGTTGAGGCTGATGGACCTTGTGTGCCTTAACATCTCCATTTTGTTGCCCTGCCTGCTTCAGATTTGAGACAGACATCGCCTGCGAACATATTTTGATTTTTAACAATGTTCAGGCGAAGCAGGTTTCTTTCCTTCCCTATGGTAATCGGTGCAGTCATGTAAGTTTTTCTTTTCTCTCCCACTACGCATATCCAATTTCGCTCTACAAATCCATGCCCCAATTTAATTCCCCATATTGCATGTTTAGTATATTAATCTTGTTGGTTATGGCCTTTGGTGACTTCATCTGTAATATAAATCAATTCAGGGTTCCTAAAACTTATAAGCACAAACTTTGTAGGGATATTAGCACCCAGAACAATCGAATTAAAATCTGTTTGAAGATTTTTGAATTAGTTTGGTGTAGTTAGTTATGTAGCTAGATTTTGTATGTCTCTGCAGTATTGGTGTTGTTTCTGGGAAGGCAATATTTGGACCCCCACTTGATGAGTATTGGAAAAAGAAGCATCAAGAAGAGACATCTGCAGCTGCTACTAAGGAGAATGACTCAACCCCAACTTAGTTCACCACTTAGTTCACCTTCTCAAGTAGCAACATCATCATATTTTTTTCTTTCTTTGGACTAAAGATAAGGATTGAAATGCAGTCACTGCATTAATTTTGCTAGGGATTGATGTTTTGAAGTAGTCTGAACTCTTTATTCTTTACTCTTTCCAATGTGAGGAGTGAGTTTTGGTTCTCTTTCCCTGTCTTTTACTATCAAGCTAGATTTGTAGAAATTCACTGTATAATTCTTTTTTCCAGCTACCGTTGAGTTACAAGCATTTATATTATTGTAGTTGCCATGAATGTAAAATTGTTATACTCAAATAAAACAAGTTGTCCCTTGACCTGCATATACACATTTTGTAACTGAGTAACTGGATTCCACCATTTCTATACCGACTCCTTTTATTCAATGCAACTCATACATGCCATTCCATCTTTGCCGTTGTTTTTTCTTGATTATCTGTCAATTCTGTGGTGCCTATTACATTAGAACATAAAAGGAAGTCTAGTTATTAGTATTCTACCTTGCAGTGGGTTATGTTATGAAGCATAGTTGTTGTATAGACTATAATATAAGAATAAAGAATAGATACCTGTGTGCAGAGGTTAAGATCTGTGGCTACTAAAATTTTGTAGTACAATTAAATTTGCATAACTAGACTAGGCAAATTTATATGGTTGGACTCTTAAAGTGTATTGCAGTAAACGGAAACAGACACCTCTGTAAGATATCTAAGAGTTCAATGTAAACATGAATGCATTTATAAACAGAGAGATGGGTGTGTAATACAAGAAATTAGTCAGGAAGGAAAAGAATAGCGAGGGACTGAGAACGCAAAATGGCGATAATTGACCAAGCAAGGGAAGTAGCACATAACTACTGTTACGCCCTTTTCCCCCTTCTTGTGAATGTTTAAGCATACCCAATAACGATTCCCTTTTCATGTTCATTAAACTTTCACCTTTTCTTCCTCTTACTTGTGCTCAATCAATAATGTATGCCACCTTTTCCTTTTCCACAGTATGAATTTTGAGTTCAGATTGGAGGCAATTTGGTATGTTAATTCCGAACCTTTTCTTCAATGGACAGAGGAGAAGTTAAACATGACTCTATTCTAACTAGTCAACACTCGATAGGATGTTTTGACAAAGGTATCCTAAACACCATTAAAAACAGAAACCAGCGTGCAATCATGGTTGCTACTCGAGTTTCATGTTTTAGGTTAGTTAACCCATAAAATAATTCATCAAATGTTTTGATGTCCATGGTAAGTATCAGTTTGGTCTCACATTGAATTGAGCTGGAAGATTCACTTCTTCCATTTGTAGGTATAATCACTAAACCTCAGCTCCGATGAGTTAATTGGAAATAAAGCAATTATGATCTCTATTGTTCTTCACCGAACAAACTTAGAACCCTTTCCAGAAGATTTTCGATATTAGGACCATACTGCATTCGTCTTAGCCAATTTTAATTATCGGTTCTGATACCACTAACTCAACACTTTAAGGTAATAGATTTATGGGTTTTTATACTTATATAATGCTCTACTTTTTCATTTCTATTCAATATAAAGTTTAGACTCACACTTGGATTCCTAACGAATGAATTATTCGTAAGTGTGATTAATCGGTGCTAAATTCCACAACTCCAACTTGTCCGAACGACAATGTGGTACATAATAAGACACGTTTAAGTTAACGTACACTCCGCTTAAAGTATATTGTAATCAATGTACCTGTCGAAATGATCCTTGGAGTACATGTAGTTTATGTGAAGTGGATAGATTTCTATATTCAGGGCCAATTACTTTAAGCCATATAAGATATACGCGTCTTTAAAATTCAGGAGCTTTTAATCTTACTTCAATTAGCAAGATTTTGTTATAATTTCAAATTGGATGGTTCACTGATCCAACTGACAGAAATTTATAAATAGAATCATTGTTTTTTTACTTTTCCAACTGACAGAAATTTATAAATGGAATCATTATTTTTTTACTTTTTGAATAGACGACTGTCTAGATCCTTTTTATTAAGATAATTTATATTTGGAACTAGATCATAGTATAAAATTATTTTAGTGTTGGTGTATAAATTATTCATTCTTAAAAAAACTGTTATTTGCACATATTTACGAGTAATTAATATTTATAAGAAAAAAGAATCACATATTGTTTCTTCAAATGTAAATCAATTTTAATCACTTTTACTTCATTTAAAGATAATTTTTTTTTTTTAAATACCCTAACTTTAAGTAAGTGTATGAGCTTTAATTGTTATGTTTTATTTTACGAGAAATGCATTTTAAGTAGAATAACAAAAATTAATAATCAAATTTTGTTCCAGCTATATTATTTTCTTAATTTGTGTGAACTTATTTTTTAAAATGAATATCGAGGTGATATAATATAAAATGTTAATATTTTTAGGCATGGGAGACATAGTCGTTAAATAATTAGTAATGTAAAAGATAAAGATTGATAGAAGTTATAGCGCAAAATAAATAATCAAAAGTATATTTAAGTACTTTTATAATCTAAAAATAAATATTTATCATGTACAACATCTATTTCGAATATAATAGAAGCAGAAAAAACATTCTATTTTGAGTGCAAGAGAATTTGAAATATAAGGATGACTCAAATAATTTTATCTTGTTTTCATGAGAGACTTGTCTTATTTCACGATAAATATCTCTTAAATGTCATTAATTTAACTAAATTTTATATTTTCAATCTCTTTTGTTCTCGATACATCAATTCTAAGAAAAAATCACATATAACAGAATTTATTTTTAAATTAAATAGTAAAATTAAACGTCATATCTATTTTTTCATAATCAGTAAGAATAAGTTTTCCTATTTGAAACACGAAGAAGTATCATTGAACAAATCAATTGTTATGCATGGATAGTGTAAACAATTTCAAACTATACCAATAAAAAATAATTTTGGTGTGACTTTTGAAGTAATTATTGTAAAAATTAACAAATATATGCTTAAAATGAAATAATAATGTAATATTGTTTTGCGTCACAGCTCCAACCAATTTTGTGGAATTAAATGTTAAATTAGAAGAAGGAAAATAATAGTAATCGTATGAAAATATTTTACACTATTCAATAACAAATAATTATATATAATAAGTTCATTGTCTTGTATAACTAGCTTAAAAGTTATACGTATGGAAACTTTTGATTGATTAATAACATAGAAGATTTTATTTTAGTCGGTCATTCTTAATAACTAAATTTGTTTAAATATAATTTTTAAACAAAAAATAGACAATAAACGAATACTATAGTAGAATCAGCATATAGGTTGATTGAGATCCATAATATTAGTAGGGATTAAATATGTTTTTGGTTCCTTAACTTTTTTCAGTGAATTTTGGAATTAGTCTAATTCGAAATTTTAAACCAATTTAGTTCTTCATTTTTCGAAACACGTGGATTTAATCTTTAAATCAAATTTTATTAGGCTTATTTGACGTTTTTTACACATTTCAGAATTGTATTTAAGTTTCTTATATTGTTTGACACATTTTTGCTTTAATGTTAAGTCAAATACTATTATGAAACGTGGTTGAAATGTCAAATAAATTTAACAAAATTTGATTAAAAGAACTAAATCAACGTATTGTATTTCAAGATATGAAAGACTAAATTGGTTTAAAATTTTGAAATAGACTAATTCCAAAATTTATTGAAAGTTAAGGGACTTACAACCATACTTAACCCTATTAATAGTTATGCTTGCGATTCTTGATCGGTTAATGTGTAAAATTTAACTTGCAAATTTATACAAGCGTTATGGGTTTATTGAATGTGTGGGCGAGTGACTGACTAGAAGAAGTAAAAAGAAGCCCCAATAGTTAGCATGCGGAAGCTTTTGCTAAGAGAACACACGCCGCCACATTTTCTGGTAACAGATTCTCAACCGCATCTTAACAACTTACCAGGACTGCCACGTTTTCAACATGTGAAACGTGTACCTTCTGCAAATCCAGCAAAAATCGGCGAGGACTAAATAACTGCATTTTGGGTATGATGATTTGTTTTATTTTTAGAAATAGTGACGATGACGATGATGTGAGCATAAGAAAAACATGATAGTGTTGTGCAGTACTTTTTTTTTTTTAGGTTTTCCGTCATTGGCACATACAAATACGCTGATGTGTTATGTGCGTGACAATGACTCATACATGCTCGATTTTCCCCTTCTGTTTCGGTTCCATTCAACTACTAATAAATAGTAAATACACATGTGCACACACCTGTTTCTAAATTTACACATAAGAAGCTCCCTAACAGAATATAAGGATTTGGCATTCCTTCCCACTATCCCCGCCTCCTAATGGATCCTGCACATTTATCATTATCATCAGGTGAAGTATCTTACACTAATGAGTTTGAATCAATGTTTTATATATTATTCGTAAGCCATCGATCGCTTTAATTTCTTGCTCTTTTTACTCACATAGAAACCACCTTACAATTTCCCCGTCTTAGAGTAATTGTTTTTCGAAGTCAACGGGAAATTCTAAGACGGCAAGGTTCCAATCTTAATGACTGTGTATAATTTTCTTGTTGTTTGGGTTTCTGTGTAATCACTTAGAAAACAAGTAAAACAGCGCTCCATTATCGCCACGTTGGCTCATGCTGTTTTTGTGTGCACGCGCTTTCTTCGCCATGCGTACGTTTGAGAGTTTGAACGTTCCTAACTACAGCCTGGGAATCTCCATAGATACATGCACAACTCCACGATAAATCGTCGAACAATATTCAACGAAAATATTAATTGTTCGTTGTGCAATGGAGATAATTTGCCAGACTCACATCGACAGGGAGATTGAATCGCTCATTGAAAGAATCCATCCACCCAGGTACTAATTTTTTAAACTTTTCCTTCTATATCAGCATCTCATCATCTTCTTTTTCCTACTGAAACAAGTTGCACGAAGATTAAACTTGTAATAAGGCAAACCCTTCAAAGATAAGTAACTATGTCTTGTGTATAAAAACTCTTGTATTTTACATGTTTCTTGTTGTATATGAGCAGGGTATGTATAGACAATGATTCCTGCAGCGACTGCACAGTGGTGAAGGTTAGATTCAATTGTCAGATGTATGAGTTAGGCCTTGTTCATTAAAGTTGAATTTGAATGTGGTGAGCCTCACAGAATTTAAACTGGCCTTAGTAGTAGTTGATAGAATTAGACTTTAAGTGCATCTTAACCCACAAAACTGACCCGATAATAGATGAAATAAAATGTTCAAAAAAGTTCGCTAAGATAGATTTTAATTTGGTTCTGATACCATGTTAAAAATGAACTTTAAATTTAACTCAACTCAACTTCTGATCTATCGACAAAATGAACTTTAAATTTAACTCAACTCAACTCCTGATCTATCGACGATGTTAGAGTCGATGTTAGAAAGTTTTGGAAAGTCGACGTTGGACTTCCAATGGTAAGTAATAGTGATGTGAATCACTGTGCATAATAAACTATGTACATATCCAACATGGAGATTTCTTAGGCTGAGCTTAGTTTGAATATGTTAGAATGAACTTAACCATATATTTAAGTTGGCATTCTCTTGAACCAAATATAGAAGCTGTAAATTTGACATGTTATAATACGTGTTGGTGAGAGATAATAGGAAGGATGATTTTTGGTAGATATTAATGGGTGAAGGATGTTCTGAAACAGATTGACAGCGCAAACAGGCATGGGATATTGTTGGAGATGGTGCAGGTGTTGGCAGAGCTTGATCTCGTCGTTTCCAAATCATACATTTCTTCTGATGGTGGATGGGTAATGGATGGTTAGTATTTGCTTGCCAATGTTAATCCTTATTTTCTGTAATCCTGTTATTTTCCATAACCATTTTTTAAAATAAAAGGGAAATACAAAAATATTTTTTCATAAATTAATTTAATTTGTGTATGAACTAGTCCGTAAAAAAAGGAAGATCTTAACTGAAAAAATCTAATTAGCTTTCCCAACAAATAATCCTATTAACAATAGTCATGAAAGCATTAACTAATATCAACTTAAAAGTAATTTTTTCCGATATTTATATAAAAATAATTCTCTGATTTTCAACCAAAAATTAACTTCCGATCAATATCAACTAAAATTTTTTTACTTAAGACGATCAAAGTAGTCCCACTATATCTTTGATAGAAAAATAAATATTGACTAACATTTACTCTCAATAATGTTAGTCGATCTGATTGATATTAATTGAAAAATAACATTGATTAACATCAATGGAAAAGAATCTCAATTGGTGTTAACAACAAAGAAGTTATGTGACACTAAGAAAAATATATCGCTAATGTTAATGAAGAAAACATTGATTAATATTGTCCACTTGAACTTGAAAGAGACCATCACCAAATGTTTAATCGATGAAGCTATGACGTGAGTCAAGCCATGATGTTCCGACTAGAGTGAAATTTAGATTTCAACCCCATAAATAAATCTGGCTCATCTGTATTGAAAAAAAATTAATTTTTTCAAAAGTGGATTAAACTGAGTCTAACTCACTTAATCCATGGGTTAAATGACTTTGAACCGGGTTGAAAGTGGGTTAACCCACTTATCCACCAACATTTATTTATATTGTTTTTAAATTTTTTTATTATAATTATTTAGTATTTCTAATTTTATAGGTTCATAATTTCATATTTTTAAATGTTACACTGTTGTTCAATAATATCTGAATAGTTTGAATATTTAATTAGTTTGTTTGTCATATCATATACATTCATACTTTAATCTTTAACTATTATTTCTATAATAATATTTCGAGAATTAAGTGGACATTTTGATTTCACTATTATAAAAAATAAATTAAGTTAATTTACTCTCATTGTAATACAAAAAATATATAAAATAAATTACAAAAAGAAAAAAAAAATTGTAAGTGAGTCAACCCACTAACCCATCAACCCGTGGTAGATTGGGTTAGATTGTAAAATTTCTAAATCATACAAAAGGTGAGTCAGATTAAACTGATCATTTTTAACTCAACCTGTGGTGAACCAACCTATGTGAGTTGAGTTAGCTCACTTTGACACCCTTAGTTTAACAATGATGAACCAACCAAATTTCTAAAATGAAATGAAAAAAAAAATTACAAAACAGATAGAACAATTTAAAAATTTTACTTTCTTTATAAGACTTTTTGAAATGATTTAGTTTTAAGTATTTTTCTAATAAAGTTATAAAATTATGAAATTTTAATTTTTGAATTCTTTTTCTCAAAACAATGTATTTTATCATAAAATATCTCATTTTCTTTTAAATAATATCCTTTATAAATGTCTCATTAAAAACATGCTGAGATGGAAATGGGGGAGAGAAATTTAGTAGGATGAAATAAAAGAAAGAGATCCATCTTCCTCCCACCTTTTTCTTAAAATGCTATTAAATTATTTATTTATTTATTTGCTTAAAAAATGTCTTCGGTTCTTGGTAAAATGTTGGGACACATTAATCTCCTTATATCTATATTTTTGGAAAAAGAAATTCTTGAAAATTTTCACATTTATATAATTGTCATCAATCCATACATTTTCTTGAAAATCTCAGACTTCTCATATATAATATTATAACTTAATGTCTTTCCTAGAAACTAGTTTCTTGTATTATTTATGGCTGCCACCAGGACAACTTCGTCTGGTTCATTATTCTTGATCATAGTAAAAAATGTTAGAAAAAGAGAACATGATGTTACACGGAAGAATTAAGTAGCATTAACAAAAGGTTTATCACTTATTGTATTCCTTGAAACTTTGAACAAGGAAGATTTCTCTCTTTTTTTTTTTTTTCAGTCTCCTTAAAAGAATAAGCTCGTAGAAGATAGGAAAGGGGAATCTATGACCGCAATGGTAATAGTGGTGTATGTGAGTGGCTGCATCTTCCTAATATAAGATATGTTATATTTCTCAAAATAATAATAAAAATTTATTTAGGCCCTGACACCATTAAATTTATTGAACTCAATTTTATTTTACAATATGAAAGACTAACGAAGAAGAAGATGTGATGTATTAGTTTATTTACGAAGCATAGTTTATAAGATTAATTTTTTATTTTAATAAAGTTGTTTATTATGTAAGCATGAATGAAATGGCCTTTCCTTGATGGGTCACTGTTGACTGAACGTTGCAGCGTTCCACGTGACGGATCAGTTTGGACACAAGCTCACTGACAAAGGCCTCGTCCATTACATTCAGCAGGTCATCACGTCTCTCTCTGTCTCCTAATCTCAACTATACAACCTACTTTCAACATTTTATTTAATTTCAAAATTCTCAATTTTCTTATGCTTCAAAAATGACCATTATTAATTTATTTTTCATCATTATAATTTTTATTTTTGTTTTCATCATCAATTTTCTACTTATTTGATGGACTAAATTACATGATTAATCTAACAGGAAGTGATTTTATAGGCTCTGTGTGAAGCTAGAAGCAGCAAAGGAATTTCAAACGATTTAGAGCTCCGAAGTTGCAATGGACTACCAGGATCCAATTTGTCAGTGTCCGCGTTGAACTTTGCCATAGAGTTGACCACGAGGGACCGGCCGGGCCTGTTTCTAGATATATCAACTGCTCTACTGGGCCTGGGCTTCAACATCAGCTCCGCAACGGTCTGGACCCACAACGAAAGGGCGGCCTGCATCATTCATGTGGAGGACGTAAACAAACTTGGGCCGATCCACGTCGCCGAAAGTTTGGCCCACTTGCAGGAGGAGCTACTGAAGGTGGTCAAGGCCCGAGACGGGGAAGAGGAGAAGAAAAGAGCGAGGCTGAGGCTGAGGAGAATCGCCGCTGGGCGCAACCATACAGAGCGGCGACTCCACCAGATGATGTACGACGACGGGGACTACGAGATGTGCGGCGCGTGGCAGGGCGAAAAGGAGAATGGACGTGACGGTATAGAGGTGTCGGTGGGTAGTTACGCGGAGAAAGGGTACTGGGTGGTGAACGTGAGGAGCAGGGACCGCCCTAAGCTTCTATTTGATACTGTCTGCATCCTCACCGACATGCAGTACGAGGTGTTTCACGCAGCTGTTATCACCAACACCTCCATGACCGACCAGGTACTTCTTTCTTATTGCGCAAAATATGCTTACACAGTTACACACCCATTGCTATTTGACACTCTCAAGAGAGAAAAACGAGAAGGTTTAAATCACAAATAATATATTATTTTCACAACTTTCTTTTATAATTCAAGTAATATTTTCTAAGTAATTTTAAAATATAAAAAAATAGAAAATCACTTAAATTATATCATCTCAAATTATAAATAAAATTTATCAAAATTTAAGTGTTAAAACAGCATCTATCTTTATAAGAAGAAAGCTCCGGGATAATATGAATGTCAAATACATTACCTATTTTTTAGTTACATGGTTTGATTAATAAGAAAAAGGGTAAAGAATAAAATCGTTTTGTATTAAAAAGTATTTTATGAATTTAATTAGAATGCATATGAACTGAAATGAAGCCACTGTGGATGATGAAAAGTTTAACAATTATAAAAGCTTTTATGTTATTATTAAAATTTACAAATTAAATCTCTCTAAAATTTATACTAATGTATTTTCATTGTTACTTAAAAGAAAAAAAACAAAAGCCCTCTTCAAATAAAAATACATCTATATTACAACTAATACTAATAATATACATTAATATTTTAAATAAAAAGGTAAAAAAATTAAAATATTAATATTTTAAGTTATATACCGGTTTCTTTTTTGCCGTCAAAATATCTTTCGAAGTTAAGAAATAAATTGATATTATATAAACATATTAAGTTAATTAGGGAAAAAAAATCAGAACAAAAGAGAGAACATGGGTCACCTCAAACTCTATTTAGTACTTAAACAGTAAAGAAAAAAGTGAATGGCAGCATGATAAATATTACCAGAGATGTATCTATATATCCCTACTGAAGCCTATTATGGTTAAAGGAGCTAAAGCATTAATGCACTGAAATAATAAATAGAATTTTTGTTAGAGGTGATTGTAATTGTTAGTGACATGTGACGCAGGAGTACTTCGTAAGACGAAAAGGTAGTTTGGATTTGGAGAATGAAAGCGAGAGACAAAAGCTGGCCCTGTGTTTAATCGCTGCCCTAGAGCGCAGAGTCTCGCATGTACGTTTTGTTTATTTATTTATCTGTCTTGCGTGACATTGTTTGGAGATTTTGATGGTAAGAAAACATAAGCGTAATAGAAGTAGTAAACGAGGATGTTTGTATTTGGAGCAGGGATTGAAGGTGGAGATTCGCACTGAAAAGAGAATGGGACTACTCTCAAAGGTGACGCGTGTGATTGGTGAGAATGGACTCTCAATAGCAAAGATGGAAATAGGAGTAGAGGGTGAGACAGCGATAGGATCATTCTACCTTACAAATTGTTCAGGTGAAGACGTAAACCCAAATATAGAAGAGTTGATGAGAATAGAAACTGGTGGCTCCGTTACTGCAAATTATATCTCACCCTATAGGGTTCCTAAACCTATGTTATCATCATCCAGTAGAAGTAACATGCATGAACGCAAGAGTAGTTCACATGTTAGACGAAAACCTTCTCTTGGAAGCATGTTATGGTCTCAGCTGGAGTGCCTCACCCATAATTTCCGCCCTATTTAATTCCTCCAAAAATAACCACTGTAAATATTATTCTCTTCATCTCAGATGGTAATTGCAGATCATTGTAAGTATACTAGTTACCGCACGTGTGCAATACACACGGATTTATCCTTTTTGTTCAATATATATATATATATATATATATATATATATATATAACAATCAATTCATATGTATAGAAATCATAAATAAGTATGTTTACTACGGATAATGTTGGAAAAACCTCAACACATAACAGATAATCAAACAAAATCTAGATCAAATATTTTCTAAATATATAGTATATAAATAATAAAATTTATAAAACAGATAAGGAAATAACTATATTAGAAGTGAATTTTAAGCCTAATTCAATCACACAAAATTGATTTGTAAGGTGAAGTTTGCATCCACTTATATATTGTGAATTGACCTTATTTCTAGTTGATGTGAGAGACTTCCAACAACACACCAAAACTTTTAACATGGAAAAACCTTTTAATATAAAGAAAAAACCCACAAACCTTATTCAATAAAAACTTTCACTAATAATAATTAATGGGTACACCCCAAATTCTCTTGGATATTTCAACTTTTTTTTTCTATATCTCTCGCTCTATTTTTTTTCTTTCTTGTCAAACCTCAGACAGAGAGAAACATCTCATGTTTCTTATAACAGTGTTGTGCAATTTAATATACATAAGAAAAACATGATCTCGCGTTATAAAGAATGTATATGTAAATTATATAATGGGCCAAAAATCCATAAAAAATATCTGATTTTATTTTTCTTAATTAAATCGGTACGAACTAATACTATTAAATTAGTAATCACCTGACAGATAATTCATATCAAACCTTCACTCTAAATCTGCTATCACCGATATATTATATAATACTATTTGTTTTCAATATTCTATGGAAATAAACAATTCCATCTACCAATATTCTAACCAATGAACACAACCCAGAACATTAAAATCAATTTCTTAAAACAAGTATATATAGTCTATGGACACACACATTCTATAAAGCATCTTATTCAACTTGATTAAATTTACACTAAAAATTATTTATAGTTAAATTTTAAATCAATCATACAAAGTTGGGTTTGATAAACATTATGAAACTAGAGATGGAGTAACACAGTAAAAATGGATAAGCCTATCTTTTTGTCAATTAATTTATACAAATGAATATATACTAAATATAAAATAAAGTAATATTGATATATGGGTGTATTGCTATTAAACTTTACCAAAACTTAATTCTTTTACATAAGGATATATATTTTATCTTGCATAAATATTATCCTATTTCTTTCCATTGTTCACTGCTAATAGATTTTAATTGCCTGGCCCGAAACTAATGTTTTCATATATAGCAAATTGTTTTTTCATAAACCGTAAATTGCAATTTATATAAAGCTACTTTACTTTATAATATTATAATCAATCAAAAAATAAAATATTCATTCCTTTTATATTATTTTATTCTTTAATTTTTCATTCTAGATAAAACTCTTAGTTCACACATATTTTCCGTCATTCTACTCTTTGTATCCATATTTATATATGTTATCTTCTTCTTTTTCACATAATTTTTTTTTTCTACTAAACAACCATAAAATTTGTAAAATTCTTGCTGTTATTACATTTTTGTAAGACTTACATAGCCTCCCTCCCGCGCGCTCACACACGTATTTTGTATATAGGAGCATGAAAGTTTGACCGTATAAATTTTGTCTACAAGCTATCACTTAACAACAATGAATAATATTATTTTATTTTAAAATTGAGCATTGCTAGTCTATCTTACGTGTCTCTAATCATTGAGTGACATCTAGAATCACTTTATTTATTTATTTTATTATGGATATAAATGTAATTTTCCGTTCAATAACCCCCAAGTTTCAGAAAGATATTGTACTTCTTCGAAACATGGCTTCTATATCTTCCATTCTCAATTACAATGGGATTGGACTCTCCCCTTCCCATGTATCTCATGGGAGGCTAGAGGCAGATCTTAAAAGAAATTATAAATTGAAAGTAAGAGAAGAAAGTTAGGCCACAACTTATCATTTTTCTTTTGCATATTATATAAGTATGGTCCTTCGACAATACAGTGGAACATCATATTAGATCACTAAATTCCCACACTTATTATACATTTACTTCTGATTAAGATTAGCTTTGCGAGTTAATTTCAATCATTAACTTTTAATATAGTTGTTTAGAACAACTTTTGATCAAACATGCTACTTTATATATCTAACAAGCAAATATCCGGGTATAAAGACAATGGATGAAACAAAAGAGATACAGAGATAATCAAGGTACATAACCTCACACACTAAAGGGTCGGTAACAGTTAGTTAGTTTGTTATATTGTTGGCACTCGACTACGCCCCAAAACAGTAACAACAAAAAAATAAAAATAAAGTAGATAATGGAATAGAAGTACATATGAATAGCATATGGTGTGCAGAAATTAGTGATAAAAGTCCTAAAGAACCTTCCCCGCTTCCAAACTGGTGACATCTCTTGGGCTCAAAAGAGGAAGGAAAAAGAAAGTACTATAAGAAGTTGGTGAGAGCAAATTCATGCCAAAGTCCAAGTCCTGGTACCATTTAGTGCACGTGTCTGCGCTTCCTTCATTTTGCTTCTGGGGCACATTGGGAACGCCGAGGGAAGTGCCAGCACGTGCGACGTTGCTTTGAAGAAGCTGTTGCTCACGTGGCTGGGGCTTCTGCTCGGGTGCACCTGTGAGCTGCTGAACCACGTCGCGGAAGTTTACAGCGTCCACTTTGTACACTTTGGCCGGTGTTGGTGGCATCGGTGCCACCGGTGCCTTCTTCCTGGGCTTCGCCGATGGCTTCCTCACGGAGTGGAGCCAGGAATTGTGCGACTGAAGAGGGTACACTAGCTTCATCAGCCCCTTGGATTCATCAGGGTTTTGGGTCAAGTATGAAGAGTTGGACGAGGAAAAAGAACTAGAATAGGCTTCCATGATGACAACGTCGTGAAAATTTAATAAAAGTGCTTTTGCTTTTCTGTTTTCTAGTTACGATGCAAAATGATTGAATTGTTTGAGTTGTGATCACAAACTGATCGACTATGAAGATATATATTTATGGATTTTTATGATTGTGGGCAACAATTGTGGCGTGGTGTATTGAATTTCAACAAAGACCAACGACTTAAAGATGAGGCAGCCGGGGAATGAATGGGGAGTCTGGATGTGTGGGAGAAATTCAAACGAGGATTTTGTCGTGACCGTCGGCGGATATAATAAAATATGCAGGAGATGGTATTTGGTCAAAGGAATAATGAGTTGGATGAAGAAGCAATTAATAATAGTGTTTGTAGGTTTTGAAAATGGCTTCAGATTTGTCTTTGTTAGAAGTATCACAGGAGAGAAATATATATGTACACGTGTGCGCTGAAGTCATGCTATGCAAAGGTCTAAGGTGAGTGAGATCGAGATTCAAGATTCAACGTGAGTTGAGTGATTACTTGAAAAGAATGAATGGAAGAGAGAAAAGAATAGCCGCCAGACGAGAGTGGTGTGGTGGGTCCTGTCCTGTCGTGTCGCATTCGGAGGGAACTAACAGGTTATGCCAACAACGGGGATAGACCGCGAATGCTCTTCCTGCCACTCATTTTCTTCTGGAAAATTATATTTGCCTCCAATTTGTTTTTTTTACTTTTTTTTTCGTTTTCTTTTTCCGTAACTTAACGTGGATTATTAATTATTTTAAAAAAATAATAATATATTAATCAATAATTTATATTAAATTATTTGAAAAGTTAAATAATAAGAATTAAAAAAATAAAAGTTATAATATCGTTATCTTTTTTAAATTTTCAAATTTCGATTTAATTCTTGAACATGTTTATATAAGTTATGTCCACATCTTCTCAAATCTAAAATACTCGTCATGCTGGTTGTTGAAAAACGATAGATCATTAAATCATTTCATCATCTGTATTCACACAATATATCACCATTTTACGTATATACATTTGGCTTTCTTTTATTTCTTAGTTAACAAAAGTACTTTTTTTTTTTTTTTTTTTTAATTTAAAAATAAATTTTTATTTTTTTTTTTTTTTTTTTTTTTGGTTTTAAGTACAAAATACATTCGTATCTTATTTAATTATTCTTTTATGATTATAAAATGATAGATACCATACCAGGATACATAATTGCTTCCAATTAAAATTTCCCCGTCCCCACTTGCATAAACAATTAACATTTAAACATATTCACGTGCCAACTTGGATATTTAACATTCATGCTGGCTAATAATGTTTTGACCGACTAGTCCCATATTAAACATTATTAATACAAATTAGAATTATTTTTTTTCTTTCGAAATTTAGATTAATTTAATTTTTAAATTTTAGAAATATGTAAAATTAGTCATTTTAACCAAATTTTGTTAAATTTATTTAACGTTTCAAACACGTTTTATGATAACAATTGAGTTATTCATACCATTTACCATTTAACACATTTTCGTTTCAATGTTAGCTATTTGACATATTTTAGCTTTAATTTTAGTTGAAAAACGCGTTTCAAACATTAAATAAACTTAAGAAAATTTGGTTAAAATGACTAAATTCACATGTTTTCAAAGTTGGACTAAATTTGGTCAAAATTATATACTGAAAGTTAAGGGACTAAAAACATATTGATAGAGAAGTATCTCTTGAGCACATACAAGAAGAACTTGAGGAGGAACTTTCAACAATAAAAGAATATGAAGACATAAAGATCGTACAATTAAAGGATAATTTAAATAATTAAATTTAGTTGTGTAAATGATCCAACTTATCTTTTTTAATTTTATTTTACCTTTTGTTATCTTTTGATACCTTTTGAATTTTAGGATATTTTTCTATATCTTTTGATATTTTGAATATCTTTTGATATTCTTTTTCTGTTTTATCTTTTTATCTTAAGGTTCTCGTCAAAGACAAGAATCTTTTTGGCGAATCTTCCTTGACTTATCAAAGATTGAGATCTTTGTAGCGCCACTATTATTTGGTTCTTATCAAAGACATGGATCTTTGTGACGAACCTTCATTCAACTTGTCAATCTTATTAATTGTGGCATCTCTATTATCAATTCTTATCAAAAAAGGATATTTTTGTGACAAATCTTCCTTTGAATTATCAATCTTATAGATAATACCTCTCTATTTCTGTCTTATTCTGCATTCTTTATTCTTATTTTAATTACCTTTTTTATAGAAAAAAAAATTCTAAAGTTAAAAAAGACTGTCATCTTTCCGATAAGATTCAAATCACATATTTAATCCTTATAAATATTTACATTGCTTGACGAACGTAATAGACGGCGTTTATTTTTCGAACCCTCGTAACCTTTTGAAAAAGACATCTTCTCAAATAATTTCTTAACTAGTAAACAAATTGTAAATATAGTATATATCAACTATCAATACATCACATAAATATATATTTTAATATGTTTTTCTATTATATAAAATTATCATTTCTATGTAAACGATATGTCTTGGTTCAAGAAATTATTTTATTCCTTCTCTCTAAATATATCTTTAAGTATATATAACATCTAATTATATTTTATTCTAATAGTCTCTCTTAACATATAAGATCTTCTTCCCTTATTTTAAGTGAGACAAAATAGGCTAATAAGTTAAAACCTTTTAAATTAGAAGAATGAATTTCTACTTATAGACTTGGTCTTATCTCTTATTATAATTTTCATGTTAAAAAAATGATTTTTTTATATATTTTAATTTGATGTTTAATTATCTAACTTTTATTTGTATTTTTAACGCATCTATTTGGCCTGAAGTGTGTAGATTACATCGATCATAAAATATTCTTCTTATTCTATTGTTATTTTAAGTCATGAAAATATTATTTTTATTTTCTAATTTCCGTTTTCATAAAATATTGTTCTTATTTATTTCTATTGTTATTTTAAGTCATGAAAATATTATTTTTATTTTCTAATATCCGTTTTCATAAAATTATTAAAAATAACAATTAAATAAGTATTATTTTTTATATGAATAGTATGAATTAAAATTCCAATTTCTATTTGAATGTTATGGCACGTGCGTAATTATGGTAGATCTCAAAAGTCTATACAAATTGACTATGCTATCCGAATGGTAAAGAATTATGTTCAATTTGTTGGAAATTTGTCTAAGAAAATATTTGTATAACAATACAACAAATTTTATGGTGCTGAAATTGTTTTTTTATGTTGGTACTCAACTTAGTAAATTTTCTTCCAATATTCAAGTTCTTTGGTAGCCTCTTATGGCTAATTAGACCAAAGCAAATATAGATGGTGTTAGAAGAGATTGTCCTAGATACACAACGTGTGCATTGTAAATGTAGTAGAAGAAAATATATTGGTACTTTCTTCTTTTTTTTTTTGGGCGTACATAATTTTATTCATGCAGAATTAACAAGGTTATTTTGGCGGTAAAATATGTATAAAGTGTTAATTTCAAGAAGCTTTGGATTGAATATGATTTTTATTTGATGCATTAGGCTTTCCCTTTTGTTTCGTGGTATTGAGAGAAAGATGAAGAAAATGCTTTCACTTGTGTATAAATATGCAATTTCAAGTTTCTCATATTTTTTTAGAAAGATATCCATTGTGCAAATAAATTGACTACTTTGATTTTAGTAAACCGAGAATGTTATATTTGATATCCTAGCTTAATGTCAATTCTAAGTTTACTCTCCTTTCACATGAACTTGATCAACAAATAAATTCACTATGTTTTCCTCTTAGGATATATTTTTTAAACAAAATCGTTTAAGATTGATCATCAAGGCTCCCTATAAATTTTCATAAAACCTTTAAGACATAAAAATGATTTTGATTAGAGACTGATAAAGTTTTTTTTGTAACTTACATAACATGTGGAGTAAAAATGTCATTTTTAATAAGTTTTATTCAATTTAGAAAATGTTGGGACAAATAGATGAATAAAACTTGAGTATTGTGTGTGTGAAATAATGGGTAAACTTATTTATGACATTTACAACATAATATTATTTAAAATAATTAAATATAAAAATATTTAATACTATTTTTAATATTTTGTACATCATTACGATTCATAAGTGGTTATTCATGATGGTCAACTATCAAAATGTCATGAAAGAAAGAGATAAAATTGTTAAAGATAAATTATATATTTTGGTTCATTATTAAACAAGTAAATGGTGACAAAGGAAAAATGAATTAATTTTATACATTAATTAAAATAATGTTGTAATAGGGGTTAGGTAAGAGAAAATTAAACTAGTTAAATTATTATTATTGAGTTTATGATTGACGATTTATTATGGTATGCTAAATTATTATTGATCATTTAAAGACAAAAAATTATTTAAAATTTTTAAAAAGTACACCTTACTGTAATTTAAAAAATATTATGATGTTTTTACCTAACATGAAATGAAATTAGAAGTTGATGTCACATTTATTTTATATATATATATATATATATATATATATATATAATATTAAATTAATGTAATATTTCAAAAACCTAAAAGACAACCTACAATAATTCTTTTTACTTGATGAATTAAGGAATTTACCTTCGGCATAAAATGTGTTACTTAAAATAAGATGGAACAACAAGAATGAAAAGAACTCATTTATTTTTATTGCATAATTTTGAAAAGATTACACCTTCTCCAAATTATGATTTTTTTTTAATCATAACCAATACTTGACTACAATTGGATTTATACAACAGACTTATTGTTCTTAGAGTTAGAATCAACATCCTTGGGAACAATTTTATTCCAAAACCAATGTGAAGTCCAAAGTAGATTCATTTCTTCAATGGGAACGTTCTTGGTTTCGGGTAAAAGTAATGCAATGAAGATGGTCATGATAACCACAAATCCTGCGAAGAAGAAGAACAAACCAAACTTCAAGTGACAAAGCATGGTAAGAAAGACTTGAGCAATTGCAAACGTAAATAACATGTTGACTGCAACATTGGTAGCTTGGCCTGCTGGTCGAATTTCTAGAGAACATATTTCACTTGGCACCAGCCATCCCAACGGTCCCCATGACCATGCATATGCTGCAACATATGCACAGATAAAGAACAACAAAATATCTGCTTCAGATTTACTAAATGCTCCTTGACCATTTAGCCCAAACTTTAGACCGATCATGATTCCAACGACAACCTTCAATCCAAATCATTAGCAATAAGAAACATGATATATAACAAATTATGTTTAGCTTAGGTTTCAAGATTTATAGTGTGATACACAAAAATATTGTTTGTTATACAAATGTATCCATGGTGTTTCAAATAATATTTATTAAATTAATCATGCATGTTCACATACAAGAAATTGTTGGAGATCTCTCATCAGTTAGATAATATGGTCAATTTATACTATGTAAGTGGGTGCAAATCTCATCTCACAAGCCATTTTTGTTAGCTCGAGTTAAACTTAAAGTCTACTTCTTAAGATGATATCAGAATCATTTAAAGCCTATTCTGACGAGGTTTGTTATTTGTTGGGTTTATTGTATCACACATTATTTTCATTACTATCAAACCATCCTTAGATATCTAATATGACCCTTGAGATGTATATGAACCTCAACTTACAAGCTAATTTTTCAAGACTCAATTAGGTTTAAATCCATTTCTTAAGAGAAAGTAGCTAGGTTTAAAGTTTTATTGAAGTTATAAGTTGCAAAAGCTTAAAAGTATTAGACTTATCAACTTTTACCTGACAAATAAACATCTGGACACCACCTTCAAGAAATAACACTCTTCTTCCAAACTTGTCTACTGTGAAGATAGAAACTAGTGTGGCAACAACATTAACAACTCCAGTGATAACTGCAGACATGAGTGAAGCCTCATTACCGA
>Ga0209589_1006028_pt1 | contig 20266 bp, 10 predicted proteins | sample CowpeawhiteBW_FD_187525 | JGI IMG/M metagenome (GOLD analysis project Ga0209589, IMG submission 187525) | Root nodule microbial communities of legume samples collected from California USA - Cow pea white BW (SPAdes) (version 2) | ecosystem: Host-associated > Plants > Roots > Nodule | place: USA... | reverse complement strand
TATATATATTCAGAATAAACAAAATGATTAAATAAGACGTGCGTACTTTGCGTACCCGTCTATCTATATATTGTCGAAGTAAATAAATGTTGCTATTTTTTTTGAGATGGATTTATTTTATATTTATAAATAATAATCCATCTATATTAATAATAATCCACTTCTTTATATCTGTAACTCCTTTCTCAAAATCCCTCCCATATTGGAGTATATGTGAAATATGGGAATGCAAAAACAAATACATAATAAGTAATTTCTTACTGCATTTCCATAATTTTAACCAACACCTCCATCAATACATAAACTTTTGCATTCCGTATAGAAAATAACTTTTTGTATTTAAAATTATATATTCTGAAATAAAAAAAAATTATTATAAGTTATTATTATAAATGCATGGGTTATCACATGTATGTCTCCACATTTTTAAATATATATTCTATTATAAGTTAATAATATATATAAATTAATACATTAGAGAAAACCAATTAAAATAATAAAAAATACATTGATGTTAGCATTATAAACAACAAATATAAGAAAAAAAAATGAAAAGAAAAAAGAAGAAAAATTTATGCACTTTTATATAAAATATTTTAAAATAGCATTTATTTCTTAAAAAATCAACAGTTATTTTAAAAAAAAATTAATAATTTTATTATAAAGGATAAAAATGAGAATAAAAATTGTGTAAAAAAAGCAGATATCTTTGGCATATACTAGCGATAACACGGGTGATATTGCGTATATGTATTTATATTTTTTAATTTTCATATAAATTTGAATTAAGATTAATAAAAAATACATAATTAATTTTTAAAATAATTATTAATTGTAAAATTTGAAAATAAAATATGTAATAAGAGAAACTTTTAAAATAAATATTAAAGACAAAAATGATTTTGTAAATTATTTATAAAATAATTAATTTTTTAAATAATAATTAAAAATAAAACTGAAATAACTGGACACGATATATAATACAAATGTATTTATATTATATAATTATATAACTTAAAATCTAATTTTAATATTTCCAATTATTAATTTTATATGATTTAAAATATAAAAAAATTATTATAAGAGTGCAAGTTGAAATATGGGAATGAAAAAAAAGACTTGGCATTCACTCTGGTCAGTGCTAGGCCCTTATGTTGGGTCATTGTCGTCTCCACAAATTACAGCCGCCCAAAGTCCTAAACCAATTTTAAAATCCCAGTACTAAATTTTTATGAATTAGTCAGCACAATTTGAAACATTTTTTTATTAAGGTTAACTTTTTATGAATAAAAAGTAAAGTCATGTCAACAAGATTTTATTTGTGTTGGTGTAGTGACATTTTATAAATACAGAAGTTGTCACAACATTCTACAATCGTAATACACTTCATAATACAACTGAAATCGTGGTACGATTTTACTTAATTAGTCGAAATCGTCAAACTTTGACGATTTTAACTTTTTTAAAAAAGTTGTCCAAAGTTTAGAACCTGATTTCATTTGCAACAAAATCGCTTCAAAATGAAACTATCTCATTCTTGTAAAAAAACAAAAAAAGTGTGGGGTCGTTTAGTTCACATCAAGTTTTAAGTCATTCCAATAAACATAAAAAATTCATAGTTTCATACCATTTAATTTAAATATAACATCGAAGAGAAGAGAGATATTCTCCTATTGAGTTCGAGTAGGTTATACAAGTTACTTATCCTTTACTTCTCAGATGCTAACTTTATTTCAAATATTATATTCACACTATTTTCATTCTTATGAATAATTTGTTCTTTATTACTGAATCAATTAATTACAAATAAATATGTATTGGTTGTTTCTTGCCTACTACACGCACACTAAAAATTCAATAACTATAATTTATTTATTTTTTCAAAATACAAAAACGATAATCATAGATATTTGTTTTTTCTTAACAATTACCCAAAGGTGACTCAATAAGAAAATTAATATAAATGCAAATTAATTTAGTTTAATTCACTTTTAGAAAAGGCATCTTAAAAAAATACTTTTCATTTTTAATATTTTCGACTAATAGTTTAATCAATTTCCATATTTGTATGCATTCAACACATAAGATTGAATTTGAACTCTAACTTCTAAAGACATGACCGAGTGGAAAAACTTGTACCAATATCAAATCAATTGCTAATCAGATTTAGAAATATTGCTTGAATACATTTAGATTTTACTTCTTGATATGCGGCCAAATTTTTATTCTCAAAGATAGTACATTGTACTGCCTAAACAAATCATCCACCATAGTATTCTGTAAAGTGATGCCTATTTGTGAAGAAACAAACATTGATGTGCAGTAATATTTCTGAAGCTAATTCAAGGCTTCCCCGTGTAACCCCAGGGATTGTTCTTTGCCCAATTCCACTGGTCCCTGCACATCTCCTCCACACCGTATTTTGCCCTGAAGGAAGAGCAAAATTAATTTTAACAAACAAAAAACAAAGATAAAATCAAAGATCCCTACATCTTATTTCTCAAATATACAAGTTTCAGAAGCTTAGTATGCTAGTATTTGAATTTTGAGAATCCATATTTTTCGGCCATCAAAATTTGCTTGTCAAAAACGCAAATGATTACCATTTTAACCATGACGCAAGGGACTAAAGCACTTACTTCCAACCAAGTTCTGTCTCAGCTCTCTGTGTAGATGCATAAACCTCCGTGGCATCTCCTGGTCTTCTTGGACATAACTTTACTGGAATTTTCTGAAGATTTCATATCCAATGGGAAAAAGAGAAGCCTTCAGACGCAATTATTTCATTCATTTGTGTTTAGGTATGAAAAGTGTTTGATTTTTACACGATATAAATTTTAACAATCTTACACCATTCAACAACTTTCATTCCCTGAGGAAGAAGCATAATTTACCTTGCCAGAAGCCTTTTCAAATGCTGCAACCATTTCAAGTACAGATGTTCCACGACCAGTTCCCAGGTTGTAAGCGGTACAACCTGAACAAAAATATACCACCTTTTACTTTAGCATAGTGAAAATAAAAACGGTAAATATCATAAGGCTGATACAATGACACACAAATTTGTCCACGTAGATCTACAGGGGAAGAAAAAGAACAATTCACCTATGTTCTCCGATGTGAAGAGCTTTCTCAAGGCAGCAATATGACCATCTGCTAAGTCCATCACATGGATATAGTCCCGGATCTTATTTTGAATAAGGAGAAGGAATGGAGGATTAGCATTTTGCAGCGGTAAAAAAATATGTTTATAATGTTATTTACTTTGTCCAACTTGCACACTTTTTTCCCTAATGTCGTGTTCTATAGGTGTATATGATGTAAAATAAATAAATAAACTGGTGTATTTTACGAACCGCAGAGCCATCCCTAGTTGGATAATCATGACCGTATACATTGAGTTCAGGCAACCTTCCAACAGCTACTTGCTGAATGTAAGGCATGAGATTATTCGGGATGCCCTTGGGATCTTCACCCAGTTGACCACTTTCATGAGCCCCAACTGGATTGAAGTATCTCAGTAATATGATCTTCCATTCTGGCTCAGCTTTCTGAATATCTCGCCCAATTTCTTCAAGGAAAAGCTTCAATGAATTAAAGTGAGAGTAAACAGAGTTAAAATCAGGTTTTGAAAATGCCTGCTCATTCTGAAAATACAGTTTAATTCATCTTATCTTTTTTATTTCCTTTTCCATTAAATAACTCGTTATTGATAACTTAGAAACCACAAGCTGCCAACAAAAAAATAAAGGAAATAAAAGAAAGTAAAAGTGAAAGGGTACTCAGAACAAAGTTACCTTGGTCCGTCCATAGGGATTCATAGCTTGCAACTTGAAATCCTCCTCGCACGGTATCTTTTCAGGTTGGCCATAAACAGTAGCAGAAGATGAAAAAACCATCTACACAGAAACATGATCATGTCAAGTAATATTCTACACCATCACAAAAGAAACAAAAGAAAAAGGCAAGAATCTGATACTGTTTCCTTCTTTGGAACACATAACGTAAAGCATAAAAAATCCCTCCCATGAATGACATGAAAGTTAAAGACAATGATGGACCAAGCCCTTACCAAATAAATAAATAAATAAAAAGAAAACAAAATAAATTTCTACAAAAAGTAAAATTAGTTTACAGATAAATAATACTCTAGAATCTACCTAAGGAAGAAACTTATCTCACTTTTTCGTTGTTTTTTCTTTCGTGATATTTTTTGCCCAACAGACCTGTATAGACTATATATACATACGAGTATATATATATATATATATATATATATATATATATATATATATATATATATATATATATATATTTCCTCACATTCATTTATCATAATCTCATATTTTAAGTGGTATAATCAATTTAAGGTAATTTCATCGCAAGATATTTATAAATATATACGGTGTTAAAAGAATTTGTTTCTTGAAAAATTAAATTCAATCTAACATGTCATTTTCATAATAAATTGTGACAGCAGCCTTAAAAATAGGGGAAAAAGAAAAGAAAAAGGAGGGTGAGGTGAAAACCTTTTTACAGTTATACTTGGCCATAACTTCGTAGAGATTGATGGTGCCGATCAAATTGAAATCAAAATAACGACGTGGCTTGGCCACGCTTTCCGCAACCGCTTTGAGGCCAGCAAAGTGGATCACGGCATCGAATCTGTTTCAGTATATTATCACATTTAACTGAAAAAGAAACAAAGCTTAAAAGAATAGGAAAATGAGAAGACGCAATATCGAGCGTACGTGGTTCTGGAGAAAAGTTTCTCCAAGTCATCCCTGTTCCTGAGATCGCCCTGCCGAGAAGAAGAGGTGAATTTACAATATGGAAAGTTAGAGAGTGAAGGGAAACAGGAAGAGAGTGCAGACCTGGGTGAATTCGAGGTTCTGAGAAAGATGAGGACCCACCACTTGGCGTACCCGGTCGACAGCCTCCATGACGGAGTTGTCGAAATTGTCGATTATCGAAACAGTGAAGCCTCCTTTGAGGAGCTGCACGACGGTGTGGGTGCCTATGAAACCGGCACCACCGGTGACCAGAATCTTTTGGGAGGGTGAGACCATTCTGGAAGAGTGGGCGAGAAGAAGGAGATAATGGAGAGTGAGAGAGAAAAGTGAGTGGTGCGGTGAGAATTTATGGAGCGAGTGAGAGAGAAAATGGAATGAGATTTAGGAATGTTTACTTTACTTCCTTTCCCTTTCTTTCTAATCCGTTTAGATTTGTTACTTTCGCGCGCCCATTCCTTTTTTAATTAACTCATTAATTAATTAGTTAATTATTACCTAATAATCATTATCATTATGTTGTTGTGTGTTGTTTTTGTTTTCCTTTGTTTTGCGCGTGGGTCCCACGCGGGTTTGGATTGGTTCATCACGCAACGTTACTTCATGGGCGTGGCATTATCACCCAACCATTCCAGTGTCATATACTTACTTGTCTCATCCTAATCTCTCACTCTTCTATTCTGGTAAGATCAGGGTCGTTGTTGTGTTTACTGTGTATCCCATACTTTATTACTCAATAATTTATTTGTAAGATTAGTGATTAGTATTGTCTTATAAATGTGTTTATTACTTAACAAATAAAATCTTAATATGTATTTTTTCAAAATTCATTATTAATTTTAGTCAGAAATATATATTGGTTTTTGATTAGCCTACATTAAAATAGCCATTATTATTTCTATAGTAAAAATTTAAATCACTTCTTAAATTTCATTATTAATTTGGTCAAGACAATTGATAACTAGTTCTACTAAAAAATAATTGGTTATTAATTTTGGTATAATATAATTAATGACACTGTTATACATTTCTTTTATCTAACAAACATTATAATAAAAATGCAATATATGAAAATATGATATGCATTATGATTGATAGTGTGAGTTGGTAATCAATTTGACTGTCATTGATATTCAGTTATTTCAGTACTACATGTGGTTATGTTCTCTGTACGTAAGTATGGGTTCTACGTGCCGACGGTTCCGTATTTCAGGTTTTTTTATTAAAAAATCCATTAATATAAAAATTAAATTTACATTTGTTTTCTTTCACTAATTAATTTAGATCAGTTTTTACTGTATTCATTTCTATAAAAATATAAAACATTTTTAAGTAAAAATTGGTTGGAAACAAAGATTTATTGATATTTGATGTTTCACGTTAAAAATGACATTTTGAAAAATTTTAGAAAATAAATTAGTTCGAATTTGTACATCGAAATATGGTCTTATGGTCTTATAATTACTGTAATATTTAGAATTATATTGATGTCATGTTGTGTAAATATAATATTTAAGATCGGATGTCCAAAATATCTGGTTTCAATTTTCTTTAAGGGTGACATGATGAGTAACTCTTATTATAAATTTGTTAATGTTTTTCTCGGTTGATCATTTATTAATGAGTTCAAGAAAAGTCTTGATCAAAGTGCACACATGATAGCGTGCATAATGATCAGGAACATCATTGGTTGTCATCGTAGATTGGTCTATAAACTATCATACACTTCTGATTCTTTCAAATGACTTGTTTAAGATATATCGACGAGACTATCACTAGCTTACGATCGACAAACCGTGTCGCAAACATGGTGCAATAGTATCATTCCAAGACTTATCTTTTGGGTGTGGTGGAAAAAATCCAACAATCTATTCTTGTGTCTCTGGAGATGATAATGACTTGTGTACATAGGACTTGACATGTGTTTTTGGGTCTGAGTCCATCGTAGTTGTCAATATTGATGATAACTCGCTTTGGGATTCGTGCTCTTTCTATATCCAAGTGAAGGGACAAAGACCTTTGATCGGACCATGCATATTGCATTCAACTCAGCTCGTTGGACGACACAAAAGGAGATATGATAATCACATACCTTAGACTCACCCTCGTGAGTTAGTGACGTCTTCTTATTAAAGTCGTACTAAATACCTCTGTTCTCGGTTCTAGGTTGTACTCGGTACTCACATTCAATCTTTGTGCATGAGTCACACCGCTTACAATTGATCTCTCTTTATTCACAGGTTGTATGGCGACTTTCATAAATTCGCTCCCACTATTTGGGTGAGGGAGACCTCCTATGTGAATGAGCAGTTTTAGATTTTGTTCTTCCACTTGTGGGGAGAAGTTTGTTTGCTATGATTTGTATTATCCTCTTTTCATGATTGCAAGGTACAAGTTATTCTAGATTCAACCACTCGCACCAAATGTGGGGATCGACCTTTGATCTTAGATTGCGGAACAAAATGGTCTCTATCCAAGTTGTCCAACTTTGAATTCAAAGTCTGCAATTCATGTTGATGGGTGCACAGTGTTCCAAGTGGCTTCAAGATCTTTATCGAACTTTTGGTGCATCTCCTATTGGCAATTTTCCTCACTTTTGCTAAGGCTTGTTTCCATTTGGGTCTTGATTATGTTCATGGCTTGGGGATCCATGTTAGGTATTGAAGAGGTTGATCGTTGGGTTTGACTATGTGTAACACCATATAATTGTGGATATGGGGAAGTTTTTCCACCGGGTCCCATGGTGGACACTAAATGTTCTTACCGAGTTTGGTTGAGCAGACTTCAAGGTAGACTGACCAGATTGTTGATGTGTGAATGTACTTCAAATCCCAAAAAGGGAGAGTTCACCTGTAAAGACTCTACTCGCTTAAGTTAATAAAAGTTATATGAATAATGATTTTTAGTAAAAGTTATAACAAGTTAGGTTATACTCATGTTATGTAGATACGTATTTATAGCTCTTTTAAGTCCATGGATATTAAGTGTATATCAATGTATGTATATTAATAAATTATGTTTTTATTTGTAAATCATATATTACTTCAAATCTTATATTTATCTTATTTTAAGGTGGTTAAATATATATTTGAATATCTAAATCCTTGGTTATTAGCTCTATTATGGCCTGGTAAACATACATAATCATAATAACAATGAACCAAATAGGTACATGTATGGTCAAAATATAAAGAATTAAATATTTGTTTTATGTCCCTTAAATTTTACAAAAAAAATAGAATTAGTCTATCTTCTAAATTTTGAGTCAATTCAATATCATAACTTCATAAATAAGTGGATTTAATCCTCAAAATAAACATCGTTAAATTGTGTTGAGTTGTGTAATGGCATTCCACAATAAATTATGATATTTGGAGACATCATTATATATGTGTCACTTTTTTTTAATGAATTAAATGAAAAAAAAAATAAAAACGTGAACCATCATAATTTCTTATTTTCAATTAAAGACACCCTCAACGAATTCAAAATACTCCATCTTTAATCACAATGACAGTCCATTTTCAATCAATCACAGTTTTAACCATCACTTCTTCTTCTTATATGGGGACACAATCACCCATCCTTCATCTCATTATAATTGATCCCTTCACCATCAACCAGGACTAGGGATGGCAATTAAGACCTGGTCCGTAGGCCCACACCAAATACGCGGGGTGAACCAAGAAGTTGAACCTGTAAGTCCGTTACAATCCGGCTCGCAAGTCCGCATAAAAAATTTTTACATTTGTGTATATTAGTTACTTTTTTATGGACTCTTGCATTAATGTTCCAAATTCTTGTATAACTGAAAAAGACAAGTATTATGTATTATATATTTTTTAATGTGTTAAAATTTAAAGAACACATTGTGTATGTCATAGTATGAATATGAATATGATGAAAATATTGAATTATCAATTTATCACCCAACTCCACAAAGTCTTTACTTAATTTTGTGAACTTCTTAAAGTTTATCAATTTTTAAATATTGAAAGTTTTATCATAAAAATTAAAAAAAAAATTAAAAAAATAGCAAACCAACCTGCAGGTCAGACCTAAATGGGCCGAACAGACCCGCATTGCCAGCCCTAACCAGAACCATATTCGTTCACAAACATCAACCATCTTCCACGCACAACAAAACTTCCATCTTTATTTCCAAAAATGATAATAGAACAAAAATAACACCACCAAGTCCACATTAATTTACAATTATTTGAACATTCGATGCTTCTAACATTTGTTTATCATTTTCCCCTTCCCTTTCAAGCTCTCGATTTAAATTAACAATCAATCAAATAATTATAAAACTAAAACTGATTAAAAAGAGGAAAAGAAACAGGGTTGAATGACAGTGGGGAAAGAGAGTAGTCATATATGATTTGTTGATAAATATTATGATAAGAAATGCACTTTAAACTTAATTCTATTATACGTAAAACCATTTATTCATATTATGACGAGTATGGTATTATACCTTATCATTGAAAGTTTTGTATTAGATAAGCAACCATAATCATAGATTGGTTGCGATATCGAAGACATTCATTTATGAAGTGCATCACTCTGGTTATCTTCCATAGTGGTTGTGCCGTAAACGCAAGCCTCTCTCACCGGAGAAAAACAAATTAGATAAGATAAGCAATTATGTTTGTCTTCATGCTCAATGCTTCAAAATTCAGAATGGAATAATAATAATAATAATAATAATAATAATAATAATAATAATAATAATATAATAATAATAATAATAATAATAATAATAATAATAATAATAGTTCCAATAGTTGATTGTGATAATGATTAGTGAAATGAGAATAGCGATGGTAAGAAACTCCAAATTCTTCATTTCCAAGAATCGAGTAAAAACATTCCAAATTTATAGAAAATTTATTCCCTTAACTGTTTAATATCTAATATGTATTTTAATTCTTTGATCGTGATTTAAAATTCATATTATATCATGTAAAAAAATTATTGTGTAAAAGCTTTTATCAATTTTCTTATTATCAATTTATATCATTTATCATTTACATCATCAATGAAGTTAAAATATTTTGTTTTATAGTAATGAGTTTTAATATTCAATACTACATAGCTATGCCTCTTGATCATCTCAGCAGAATATCTCTTTTCAAGACATTGAACAAATTTTACTATATCTCACAATGAACACCAAGATGTATTAACCAAAATTTATAAATAACTTTGACTATTCAAGCTAAAATATTCACTATTTCTTGTCCTTTTCTGTGGTTGGGGTCCTATTTATAAATAACGTACCTTCTTAATCATGACTTAAAAAATATACCACCCATCTTCTTCTAGCAAAGGTTTAAAGTATTTCTATTTTAAAGTTACCATTTAAACTCAATCTAAATATGAATCTATGTCTTGTGTACAATGATCAAGTATTTTCAATAAAATACACTAATTAAGTTTAATTATGTTCCTCAATATGGGTTGGAAGATTCTTAAAGATATACCATTCTTCAACCTAAAACATGATGCATAATAAAGAGAAGTTAAAGTAATCAATTTTTAATACCTTTAGTATGGATAACCACATCATGTGAAAATGAGAGTACAAATTAATTCTTTAAGAAATAACAGGTGATTACATTAATACTATTTTATGATTTTTTTTTAATTTATGGTACGATAAAATAAGAATATTTAAATTTATTGTCCATTATCTCCATATTAGGATTAGCTATTCAAAAGGTTTTTAGGTCAAACTTTTTTATTTAGTGTAGTGATTTATCCTACTAAAGAGTAGAATAATTTATATGCATATAGGCTTTTTAGAAAGAAAAAAACTTTATTATATGAAAAATGAGATCCATCCCTCGATATCAATAATAATATAATCCTCTAATCTTAGAGTTTGGAGAAAAAATAGTCATTATAATCAATCAAACGACAACTCAAATGCACAATTCTTATTTTTATTTAGAGTAAATTGGATTATTAAAAAAATGTTACCAAAATATAAATTTAACATGTTCAGAAAAAGAAATACTAAGTTAATATTTTTTATTTGTTAAAAATATTAAAGATCACAATAAAACTCTAGTCACTTTTGGTGAATTCAATGCCGAAAGACAAGTTCGTTAAAACTTAAGAAAATAAGAAAGGCTTTTAAGGCCCAATTTGGTGTGTCGTCTCTTGTGAGTGAACTCATCATTTTTCTCATTAACACATTTTAATTATAGGATTGGGCCTAATTTGACCTATCATGCTTATAGCTATCCCAAAGATGATGCAACGGTGGCACCAACTATAGGCTTCTCTTTTACCCACTCAATAACTTCAATGATCATTAATCATGCTGTGTCTTTTCTAAATTAAGCTTAACTCACTGTAATTATAGCGTAAATTACTTTTGAGTTGAGTTGTGAAATAATCACTGTAAAACAACAACCTCTTATTATGAGTTAATAAGTTTGTCTTGGAAACGTAAAATTATATGATATGCAACGTGAAATATTTTATCCTATTAATTTTCTCTTTGATTTAATTACTTATTTAGTTTATAGGTTTCTAGGTTTATTTAGTTAATATTTTAGTCTAAAAATATTAAGTTGATCTTCTAATTTTCTAAAGTCTCAAATTTGATTTCAATTTATAAATATAGATGTAATTTGATTATGATTTTTAAAAAATTGATTTAATTTAATAAATTTCATTAAATTTTTTATATGAATAATGAATTTTTTGTAATTAAACTGACAAAACAAATAATCTTTATTAACAATTTCAATCTTGATGAAAAATTATTGATTAATTTTAAAAAATTTAATGAAAATGATTAAGTTATATATTTTTTTTTACAAATAAGAATAAAATTATATCAATTTACACAAATTCAGACTAATTTGAGATTAAAAATAAATTTAGAGATCAACTTAACGTCTTTTAATGAAAAAGGAAACACATGAACAATAAAACCATAATTTTGTCATGTAGTTATTAATTTATGTTATATATGTGCGGTCTAAATAATTACACTTGGAAATTATTTGACGTGACTTTAAAATAAGTATTATTATAAAATTCAACAAACATATTAAATACGAGTACTTGCATGCTATCTAAATTTATTTTAGAAAATTAAATAATTCCTCGTCTTATTATTATTTTAATTTAATATATTATTTTATTCATTCAAAAACTGTTTTTGAAATAAATAAACTTTATTCCCTCCATTGTCTCTCCCTTTCCCATCTACTTCTCTCGTCATAACCTTGTCGCTCAACATATTTCATTTTCTATATTCATTAAATACTAGATATAAAGATAAAATGTGAGTTTGTTTTACAAAGTAAATAGTTTATAAAAAAAAGATACTTTAGTTTTAATTCTTAAATTTAAGAGCTGTTATACCATATCAAAGTGTTTCAATATATTTCAAATGAGAAATTTTCTTATAAGATCTTAGTCTTAAGTCGAGAGTCTTAACCATGACTTATATATTGAAAATAAACAATATGAAGATTTTTATTGATAAAAAAAAATAAAGAGTATGTATTCATGAAAAGTATTTATTGAACACTAGTAAATTGGTTTTGAATTTGAAACTATGGTAATGTATTAAATGGTATACTTTTGTTTCCTAAATTTTGTAAAACCGTACTTAATACTAATGGTTTTTCTCTTTAACATATTTTATTAAAAAAATTTAATTTAAAGTATAATTGTATCTTTTATTAGATTGACCAGATATTACCTTGTTTCTTAGGTTGCATTCTATTTATTTTCAATTCTTTAATTAATGCACTATGGTGTGGAATCTTGGCATCAATGATTTAATCATTTAAAAATATAAAAAAGTAAATGTTAAATATTGGAAACAAAATATTAGAAAAAAAAAAAGAAGAAGAGTAAAAATAGTTATGGCTTAGATTTACCTTCAAACCGGTGATTGTGTTGTTTCACTCCTCTGAAACTACCATGAAATATAAAAACCAATTGTGCCTCCCTTTAACAGCTTTCTCTCAAAGCTCTTTCAGATTCTCCAATTTCTCGTTATCCTTCATTCAAGATGCCTCAGGGAACCCTTGAAGTTTTTCTTGAATATGCCAAAGGCCTTGAAAACACAGATTTTCTCTGTAAGTTGTTATTTACACACACAAAGTTCAACATTCATAATCTGTCATTGATCTGATCTGAAATAAATTTGTAATTTGTTTTCTTTGATATTTTCAATCATGAACGATCTGATGGAGCAGCTGACATGGACCCTTATGTGATCCTCACATGTCGCACTCAAGAACAAAAAAGCAGTGTTCAATCAGGTACATATTAGTTATTTATAGTAAATAAGATACACTCAATATATCTTCATTTCTTTCTTGGAGATTCAACTTAAAAATTATTTATGCAGTTAGAAAAAGTTTACGAATTTACCTGTAATCAACTCATTTTTTAGATGTTTATTGTTTTGTATTATATATAATCAACTTGTGAATGCAGGTAAAGGAAGTAATCCAAAGTGGAATGAAAATTTCGTATTCAACGTTTCCGAAGGCGTTAACGAACTCAGGATAAAGATCATGGACAGTGATGCCATGTCTGCAGATGATCTCGTGGGAGAAGTTACGTGAGTCTTTTCTCCCTGATTTTTGACTCAGCATAAAAAATTAAATCATGCAAAAAAAATAAAATAAAAACTTTATTATTGTTTTAATTTAAGTTTTTTAGAGATAAGTATTTCTAAATAGACTTATTTGAATTGAATTATATGTGTATGTATTATAGCATTACGTTGGATGCATTGTTCAACGAAGGGAGTATTCCACCAACTTCATACAATGTTGTGAAGAATGACAGTTTTTGTGGGGAGATTAGAGTTGGCCTCACTTTTAAGCGTCAGGTATTAATTTTTCATTAAAATATTTATAATTGAAAGTTATATACTAGAAACAATGAAATTATAGTAGTTTATTTTACCTGATAATTGTTACATCATTTAATTATATTTTTATCATATAGACCATGTTCAAAATGTATATTGATTTTAAAATTCTTTAATGTCATTGAGATGGGTGCATAAGATTGATGTTAAGTAGACTCTTGAAATATATGAAATTCACTACGTTTCATCTTTGGGTTTGTTAATGAAGGAACGAAGGGAACGCAGCATAGAGGAAGATTTTGGGGGATGGAAGGAGTCTAGTTGCACATACTAAATGTATTTATTGAACTTCTGATTCTTTGAGTACTATTTATTATGTGAGGAGACATTAGCATTAAGAAGAGATAAAGTCATGTCAAAGATATACTGTAAGAAAAAAGTAGAAGCTCATGTTAAACATTGAATAATAAGTTTTGCTTAGTATCATGAATCATATACATGACAAGAATCATTATCTGACCAATTGTATGATGATCAATGTAGTTGCAATTTTGAGGAAGAAAGCTTAAATTTTGGTTCCATCAGGGTATACTCATCATTGTTGTTGTTGTGTTACATTTAAATCTCATGGAAAGGGGAAAGATAACTCCTACTAAAGAAATTGAAGTAAGAGGATATAAGAGTAATTTGCTAATTAGGATGAGTGAAAAAAAATATATATTGTGCAAAATCCTTAAGTTAACTTATCATAATCGTAGCAGCACAGATTTAAACAATACAAACCCGATTTCGAGTTTACTACGACTACTAAAAGAACTTAGCCAAAAAGAATTAACACGTAAAATTCTCTTTTCTACAAATTATTTTGTAAAACATGAAGAACAAATTAGGTATAAAAATGGGGGCATTTATTTAATCACTGCTTTGTATCAAACGCCCACATTTTGTTGTTGATGATAACACTGAATCAATTGGAAAAAAGCAGACAATAGTTCCAAATCCCACTTCCTAAAAAATATTTGAAAGAGGGTACAATCGTTTCTTTATAATTCGAACCAGAGTCACTTCAATAAGAGACCACAAGTCGCTTCCACAAGTTGTGTTACCCAATATTGGTGTTTCCATGGCAGTTTGGTTATGAGCTCGTATAATATTTTCTTCAAAATCAAGAAACTAAACAAAAAGAATCTCAAAAACACCAACTTAAACACGAAATTGTTAGCATATGCCTTTTATAGCATTTTCTGATGGCGAAAGAAAATAAGAAATACTACTAATTAAACCAATTAATAACTTCACATACAGAGTACAGCAGTTAGATAGTGAGACAGCAACAGTTGGACTTGTGTACCTCCTTACTTTGCTCACCCAGATCTTCTCAACAACCAAGGCAAAAAACACTAACCGAGACCTTATGTTCACAATGTATTTACAAATGTGACGGGGAAAATAAAAGGATACTTAATGTCGAACATTTTGCAGTCTACAAAAGTATAACTAAATACCAACAGTAGTTATCCTGGAGGTAGCAACAAACATCTAACTAGCTTACCTTCTTTGAAAATTATTGTTGCACTGAGAAAAGTGTGTTTGAGGATCAACTCCCGCGAAACCTTGAAGACTTGTTTTCTCCAAGGGTAGGAATGAAGAGCTTACTGATGACTGCTGCCCTGGCATGGACTTAACCCCTGTATCATGGAAAAACGAGAAATCGCTTTGTGAAAAGCTAGATGATCTGAAATCTGGCAACAATGAGACACCATCCCTCCGTTCATGATAGTTAGCAGGTTCCGGGAAACATCCTTGGAGTGTTAAATTTTCCTCTACTGGTAGCACGCCTGTAAGAGTCTTAAATGCAAATTCTAAGCATGGGTCTGACCAAGAATTCATAAACGGAGCACAATACTGTAACTCGGAATTGTCATGGTTTACAGCTCCAGTTTCAATTAATTGTTGCTCCGTTGTAACAATTCCACCTTCGACAGGCTGTCCATTTTGCTTTAATGGCTCTTCATGTGCTAGTGTGTTTATATTCCAAGAATGATGCAAAGGTTGTGTTATGTTTCCAGTGAGACTGGGTTCCCCATCCAAATTCTTAAGTATGTTGTCTTGATCAAGATAAGATTCCCTAGTTGTTAAGTTAGGAGCATTTTCATAAGAGATGGAGCCGGTCCTCAACTCAGGTTGAATAACCATATTAAGCTCCTTATTGTGCGAGGGTTGGTTCGAGTTATCATGAGCTTCTTGATTAATGTCTGTCACCACACTTCGATGCACTTGCTTATATGGCGGATTATCAAAGCCAGGAGGCAAAGCAGGCATTATGTCTCCACCAGCATCAAGTGGAAAAGCACCGGTGAGTGTCTTGATGGCAAATTCTAGGCATGGATCTGACCAAGAGTCCTCAAACGGTAAGGGGAGCTTTGGCTCTGATCTGACATCACCAACATTTTCAGCTTCAACTTTCTTCAATTGTTCCTTGTGATCGGTTTGGGCATCATATGAGTTCTCACTCCGTTTTAATGATTCTCCAAGTACTTCTGTTTTCAAACTGTCAGAAGCTTGAAGAAGAGTAGGCTTGGTTTCTTCCCCAGCGTTGTGATGATCAGACACTCCATTAGTTAGAGTATCAGTGGCAGTTGGTTCTTCTCTGCATGATTTTCTAGTGGAATATTCAAGAGCTCTTTCAGCAGGCGGTAACTCGGGTTCCATGCCAGCAAGTCGCTTTGATAATCGCACAGGTATTTTGAGCTCTTTCGTTCTCTTGGGTTTATTAGAACGTACCTGGGATTTTCTATACCTGCTTCCTGTAACACTGTCAATCAAAGACTTTTGAATATCAGTTTCAGGTCCTGTAGAGGTGCTTCTTGCCGATTCCATTTCAACCACCGTCTTTTGATCATTTTCAGGGATTGTAGTGGAGCTACTTCCCTTAACACTGTCAATCAAAGTTTTTTGAAGATGAGAGTCAGGAATTGTAGTGGCACTTCTGGCCATAGTGCTTTGAATATCAGGTTCAGGAACTGCAGTGGGGCTCCTTCCCGTACCATTGTCAACTGAAGCTTTTTGAATATCAGTATCAGGGACTGCAGTGGTGCTAATTGCCGTACCATTGTCAACTGAGGCTTTTTGAATATCAGTAGCAGGGACTGCAGTGGTGCCACTTCCCGTACCATTGTCAATTGAAGCTTTTTGAATATCAGTATCAGGAACTGCAGTGGTGCTCCTTTCCGTACCATTGTCAACTGAAGCTTTTCGAATATCAGTTTCAGGGACTTCAGTGGTGCTCCTTCCCATACCATTGTCAACTGAAGCTTTTTGAATATCAGTTTCAGGGGCTGCAGTGGTGTCCCTTAAAACATTACCAACTGAAGTGTTTTGAACATCAGTTCCAGGGATTGCAGTGGCACTTCTTCCAGTAACATTGTCAAACAAAGGTTTTTGAATATCAGTTTCGGCAACAGTACTGGGTATATTATCAGCTGGTGGTAACACACCAGTGAGGGCATTGATTGCATATTCCAAGCTTGGGTCGGACCATGAATAGTGATATGCAAAGGACAGCTGAGGTTCTGTTTTCTCATCATTCATCTCTTCTTTTCCACTTTTCTTCAGACGAGGTGCTGACTTTTTCCTTTTATTTGCTGACTTGCCATTTATTGGGGCTTGATCAGCAACCATTGTCACTGGCCCACACTCACTTTGCTGCAATTCCACTTTGGAGTTCATTGACTCGTGCTCAATAGCAGCTAATCGTTTTGAAGCCCGACGAGGAAGGTGGTGCTCTTTCTTTTTACCTGATTTGTTTGAGCTGATTTGAATTTCTGGCTTATTGTCTTCTATTTTATCTGTTTCTTGCTCATGTGGTTGTTCTTTAGGAGCTGATTGGTCCACAGAAATATCAACATCTAGAGTGTTTCTACTTTTCCTCAAGTTTCTTTTTGGAACCTGAAGAGTCTGTTCATTGATCACATTGTTTACCAACTGTACAGATTTACTTCCAGCAAGTCTCGGTGATGACCGCTGACTTACATTGAACTCCTTCCTGATTTTGGATATGCTTTGTTTACCGTGATTTTTCTCGTTACCATTCTCCGTTGCATTCACAGCACGCTCCTCCTCTTGCAAATCATCTCCAAAAAGTGCTTTTGCTGATTCCTTCAAGGATTCATTTTTCAAAAGTGCTGACCTACCTGGGTCAGATGATTTCTTCACTTCAGATGAGTTTGCAGCTCCATCTTCTGGTGAATGCATCTTTGCAATAGAATCACCTATGGGAACAGAAGCAACCTTCGTTTTAGTCGAAACATTTGCATTTTGCTTTTTCCTTGGGCTATTAGCACTAGGCCATTCTAAGCTGTTTTTATCAAGTATTTCTGTGGCTGCAGTAAAAAGTTAAAAATAGGCAGGAATGGGCATCGGGTGTGAATGGTATATTCTTCATCTCAAAGTTGATTGAACTTGCAGCAAAATTGAATATACTTTAGTCATACATAGTTTCTTACCTGCGGAAAGCTGTTGCGTGGGTGCAGACTGCTTCAGTTTCTGACGCTTGGCAGCAGGTGGTGACTAGATTGAAAAAAAAAAAGTATATAAAATATTCTGTTAGAATTCTTAGATGCATACATAAAAAAAATAATGATTTTGACGCTATAAGATCGTTCTTTGTTAATCATTCAGAGTTTGGACTACTCATCATAAAGCATTCTACAATGCTATGCAAATCTTAATATATGGAAAATTCTTAACATGTTTGAATTTTCAGTGAGTCTCAAATCTGATGTGATTAAAAAATCCCCCAGATTTCAATCACTTACTAATAGCTTGGAGTAAGAACTAATGAATAATAAGAATACTCCGTAAAAGCAGCAATGATAAGATGGTAGTCATGCAAAAATATCTTACAGTTATGTTGTCTTCATCTTGGATTTGTCTTCTACTTGGCTTAAAGGCACATGACCGTATATCACCAGATTTAAGATACCTCTGTACATCCTTCTTAGAGCGGAATACATATCCACTCACTGGATCAATATAAAACTGTTGGAAGTGTAACCCAATTATAATTTATATAAGCATCAATTTTTGAAAAACTGTAAATGTAGCATGTTACTCAATAAACCAAACAACAGGTTTATTTGCAGCCCACTTCTCCAAATAGGAGTAGACAACAATCACTTGATTTGAAGGGAAAAAACGTAATACTACACAAAAATATATCTTATAATACGTAAAAAGAGATCCTTTTGGCTATTATTTTTTCATACCGGATCTTTCCGAATGCCCTTGCCATTCTTCGTAGTCTTCAATTCTTTTACCCACCCAGGCGGTAAATCCTCCGGAATAGACTTCTCAATCATAACCTAAAATACCGAAATACATTGAAAATTAAACATTTACAATGTTACAAATATAAGTTATAGTTCATAAAAATATTCGATGGACTAATTAAAGGTCCCACCAAATAATCAATTGTATAAAAGCCAGACTATAACATTTTATTTGTAAACTTTCTATGCCTTTTGTTTGTAAAAGTGTAAATGTGTTAGCAGCAAACAACCCAATTAGACAAAAGTCGCAAAACATGAAATAATTTATTCAACCTGAAAGACAGAGACAAACTATGGTTCAACATTCTTGCTTTCCACAGTGTTCAACAAAAGAAACACAAAGCCAAATTGTTGAAGTAGAAGTGCAAATAAACAAATACATAAACATCAGGCAATAAGATGAGGCAGCCACTGAAGTTTCATGAATGGGTCCCTTTTCTTATGTGGGCAACATTATTTCATGGTTTAATCTTTGCGGTTGTATTTTCAAGTTAACTTTCATACCATGGTCCTTTTTACACAATAAATAATCAATAGTCCTGCCTTAGTGTGATTTTGGGTTCGTATGCCATAAATAATTCTAAATCATCAATCATATACGTATGATAATAAGAATCAATCTTCAATATAGCATTCATAATTCATTAATAACAAACAGAAAGGATTCAAGTAAAAAGTGATACAAACATCAATTGGAGAATTCGTGTTATTGTAATTCTTCTCCTTCTTCGGAGTGCAACTGCTGTCCTTTGGAGAATCCATGTTAGTGCCTATCTTCTCCTTCTTGGACGTGCAACTGTTACCGTTGGGAGAATCCAAGTTACTCCCATTCTTCTCCTTCTTGGGAGCACAACTGTTGTTGTTTGGGAAATCCATATTATTGCCCTTCTCCTCCTCCTTGGGAGTACAACTGTTGTCATTTGGAAACTCCACGCTAGCACATTTTTTCTCCTTCTTGGAACTGCAGCTCTTGTTGTTTGGAGTCTGCATTTTACTGGATTTCTTCTCCTTGGAAGTGCAACTCTTGTCATTTGGAGTGTTTATCTTACTACATTTCTTCCCCTTCTTGGAAGTGCCACTGCTATCCTCTACAGTTTCGAGATATCGTAATACCTCTGGTTTGGAGAAGAATTTGTATCCTTTTGACGGTTCGATGTAACACTGAAACAAGAAAACATGTTTATAATGAGAGATAAGCAGCTTTAATAATGTAACACTATTGATGTTAATATGCCTGAAAGAAAATACCAGAGACAAAGCAAAAAAAAAAAAAAAAAATAAAATAC
>Ga0209589_1006027_pt1 | contig 20266 bp, 13 predicted proteins | sample CowpeawhiteBW_FD_187525 | JGI IMG/M metagenome (GOLD analysis project Ga0209589, IMG submission 187525) | Root nodule microbial communities of legume samples collected from California USA - Cow pea white BW (SPAdes) (version 2) | ecosystem: Host-associated > Plants > Roots > Nodule | place: USA... | reverse complement strand
TTATATGCAAGAAAAAAAAAAAAAAAAAAACCAAACCTATCTCTAATTAATGCATTATTCTCTAACAATGCTACCATGTTCTACCAGATAAAACAAATGAAATCAATAAAGTTGACGATTTATTTCAAAAGATTTTGCTGATAATTTTTTAGATAATTTTGTTTTTCATTTAATTGTGTTTTAGCTTATTATGTCTTCTAATTCGAATTTAAAATTTTATTTGGATAAATAGAGAGTTTTATTTTAATATATATGAGAAATTGTTAAAAATAAACGAGGAAAATATATTTTGTATTAATAGTTGTAAATTTGTGCATTCATTCATCTAACGTTATTGAAACAGATTTCGATAACACGTTTATAGAAATATTGATATGTAACGTTTTGAAAATAAAATTATTTTTTGCATTTCGTTTTTTCCTCAATTTTCAGACAAACACCACTCAATATACGTGGTCGTTTAAGATTCTAAGGTTCGATTATGATTGGATTGAAATTCAGTCTACGTCAATAAAATAAAAATTTTATTTATTACTGTATCAAATATTTTCAAGACACGTAATTTACGTTAAAAAAAACAAAAATAGAATATCATTTCTTAAGATTTTAATATTTTTTTATCAGTCCTGCGTATTTATTTATTTAATCTTTCTTATCCTTGACCAGATTTTTACTTTTGTTTCTTTAAAAAAACATTATATAATTTATTTGAACAATAGTATATTAATTTATGGATTTTATACTAAAATAACTCATTTCTAAAACTTTATATTTAATTAGTGTATAGTTAGGTCCTTTTACATATGAATATATATGACCAACCATGTTTGATAATGGAAAGACACATAATAATATTACTCATTTTGGTGATCATCAAATCTTGACTCATTTTCTCAGTTTGTTGGTTTTTACACACAACATGTTTTTAATACAATTTTTTTTTCTCACTTATCGACTTAATCATGTTTATTCTTAAATAACCTCAATACCACCACTAAGTACATCCATAAAACTCAAAAAAACCCTAAGCAAACCCTAACATCTTCAACCTAACCCAAATAACTTCTAGCAAAATCCAAATAACCTCATAAATGTTTAAACTAATCCAAAATCACTCATACAAATTCATAAAAATCCAAGAGTAACACAAAATTTAACAAAGTTGAAAAATCATATACAACTTCTATTAAGATAAAACAATATCATGTTTAACAACTTCTATTAAGAGCAACACATAAAACACTATTTATTTTAACCATGAAACCCTAAACTCTAGCACAGTATCTGAAAACAACATTGCTTCAAAGAATGCTTACTTACACATCATAAAGACAAAAACATTAGAAACAATATCATGTTGAAGAAGTGTTTGCTTATTCAATGTTCAGAGTTAATCTTTTCTTCTGTTGAGTAGTTTTGCCGATTCCACAATTTCTTCCAAACCCCCAAAGCTGCGTGGAGGTTCCTCATACTCAGGAGGAAGAAGAAGATCTTCTGGAAGAGGAACATCAAGGATCTCCGGTTCTTCAATTCTTGGTTTTATCAGAAACATGGCATGCTCCAGATATTCATTACGACTCGGAGATGGATTCAGCAGATCATGAAATGGATCAATGATTGGTTGTTTTACGGGGACGCTTCATGGAAAAAATAAAAGTCAAGAACATTTTCAGACGCAGTAATGAAAAGGGTGAAAGAGAATGACATGAATAATAGAGTGAAGAAGAACTATTTTGCAGCATTTGTGTATGATTTCAGAATCATCACCTCCATGGTTCTGCTGCACTTGGATTCTTTTCGCTGGTAAAACCGAAAAAGAAGAACAATGAAGAAGTTGAAGATTACAATGTATATATATGAAGAACATGAGAAAAATGATAAATGAATTCATGCAAGAACTGTATATGTTTTTCTAAAGAGACTTTAAAGAATCACATTATATATAGTGTCAGTGGTGAAACAGAAAAGAAGACAAAAACAAGAATGGTCAAAATTATGTATAACAGCTTCAGAAAACTGGTTTTGCACCATTTGTGTGTGATTTCAGAATGATAACCTCGATGGTTCTGCTGCACTGTCTTTTGGAATCTTTTTTGGTTTTTTGGGAGACTTGAAAAAGAATCAACAATGAGGTTCAAGATATGGAAAATGAATTCATATGCAAGAACTGTGTTTTTCTAAAATGACAGTGAAAAATCACGTGGTGAAAGAGAAAAGAAGATGAAAACAAGAATAAAGGATGAAAAGAAGAAAAAACTGAAAGGGTCAAAAAGATTAGAGTTCATGCATGAAAATGGTTTTTTTTTCTTCTTCTTCTTCTTTGTAGAGATGAACCTCACCTCTTTGGTGCATCATCTTTGCCTTTTGGAGACATCTCTTTGGTTGAAGCAGAAAGAGAGAAAAATGTAAAAGAATGAGTTGCAAGATTACGAATGCATGAAAGATTTCAGAAGATGGAAATGCAGTAATATAGGAAGAAGGTTCAGCCAGATTTAATTTTTTTTTTTGTCTTCCATGCAAAGTTAGTTTGAGTCTCTTTTCTATGATGTAATTACTTTTTTTCTAACATTTCTAAATTTTTATTTTTAATATTAATTTACTAGAAATAAATTTCACTTTTTAATTTTTTTTTCTAAATCTTTTTGGCAAAAAATTTCTCCAAATATGCTCTTAATATTTGGACTTTTTTCATTGTAAAATTTATTAAAATAACCTGTAGAGTCTGAAGCCACAAGCAAAAACCTACTTCTGTCAGAAGTTTGTGTCACTTGGTGTAATTATATTTGTTTGCAATATTTATTCATAATATGAAAAAAAATTATGAAAATATGCAATTTTGATTTTATATATATATATATATATATATATATATATATATATATATATATATATATATATAACTTAAAACTTTGAAAATGTAACTATCTAGTAATTTTAGTTAAATGATATCAATTTTAGTTAAACAATATAATTAATGATAGTTTTGTTAAATAATATCAATTTAGTTTCTATACACTAATAATGTGAAAAAAATTTATATTATGATTGAACGGTAGATAAGATTTTTATGATAATTTATTACAAGATAAATTTATCATTTATATCAATTTTTTATTACACAAAAGTGTAAAAAACTATTTGTACTATCAATAAATATATACCGTTTTTAAATTATAAGTTTTGAAAAAAATTTAAATTTAATTTTTATACATTTTTAAATCATTAACTAATAAGAAATCACAATAAATTGAAAGAAAAATAAAAAAAAATAGCGTAGAAATAAAAATTGATAATTTTTAAATATAAGTTACTTTCTCACAATATAGATGCACATGTTTCACTAATAATTAAAATATATCTAGAACACGTGTTAAAAAAATTGAAAAAGAATGACATTTGTCACATCACTCTTATCTTAGCAATTACAACTCCATAATTATTATTTGATATAACATTATTATTTTGACTTGAATAAAATATTTTATTATTAAAAATAGTTGTCTAAGTATAAATAGAAAGTGAGTGTCAATATAATATTTTTCATTTAAGAAATATTAATAAATAATTGAACTTCCAAGTATCTGATGTTTGTAAGCACGCAATAACCATTACGGTAATAATATATATTTTAACACTAAAATAATGCTATTTTACTTTCATAAAAATTAATATGATTTCTATGTAAAGTTTTCTTAGCTATTTTTTTTTTTTATCACAAGCTATTTTTAGTTATTACTCTTAATTACTAAACAAACTTCATAATGGTTTATAGATTTTGTCTTATTACTGCTAGATTTTTATTTATTCATTATTATTATTATTAGATTTTTTATTGATTACGTACAAAATATATATATGAACGTTGTATTTTTTTTTTCTGTTTAATCCTAAATTTTAATGAAGTTTTTTAGTTAAATTTGAAGCTGAAACTTTCTTCTCTCTTCATTTATTTTTGACAGCGCCAAAGTTGAAGAGTTTGAAGTACAGAAGGAAAGAAAAAAAATAAAAAATGGAGAACCTCGCAAATTCGTTTTCAGTGTTAGAACTCGACGCCGGCGATAGTCACGTTCCCACCACTGCAGGTATTTCTTTTCTCTTTTCTCTCTTCCATTCAATTTTCACTTTTTAGATTATTATTATTATTATTATTATTATTATTATCACTTTTTAATTTTGAAGCGTAGTTGATGAATTTTGGGTTAGGGTTTCACATGTTCTTATTGATCTGGGCATCTCGGAGAGAATCCAGTGTTCTTTGGGAGCTGTTTTTGCTGACGAATTTATGGAAATTATTTTTGTTCAATTTTTTGATGAAGTGTTTTCCTTGCATGTTGGCTGTTTAGTGCACTGTTTCAATGCTGGAGTAAGATTTTTTCAAATGAAGTGAAATAACAAAGAATCAGTTCTGATTTATAGTGTCTTCATTTCTTCACTAGAGTGCTGCTGCAACAACATTAAAAACACATTAAATATTTAAAACATCCATTTCATGCATTGGAAGCAAATGAAGATACATGCTTAGCTTCAAATGACCAAAATCAGTTGAATTTCACAAATCCTGGAGGATTATGGACATTATGATTCGCAATTTTCTTTCTTTTCCTGGTAGTAGTTCCAGTGCTCTTCCCGTTAAATTTTGTATGCATCAATCCAAAGTGTTTCTGGATCTTCAATCTAAACAAGAGACTCCACACTATTGAATGAGGAAGAGGTTGTGGATCTGGCTCCATGAAAAGTAGCCAACTCATGCTTTCTTTGTGCCAACCACAATTTCAAGCACGAGTGGCTTGTAGTCAGCAGATTTGTAGTAATTGGCATTGTGATATAAAAGGGAGTTACTGTGAGCAGCACTCATGTTTGTTTGGAGAAGATGTAGAATTAGGCATGAAGAGACCATTTAGATTAGAATTGATTAGTTTTTTCTGTAAAATTGAGAAAAATATGTTTTTGGCCTCTCTAAAATATCTAAATTTTAGTTTTTAGTCCTACATTTTTTTGTCCACTTTTGGTACCTTTAATTTGGAAATGTAGCATTTTTGGTCTTCCAAGTGCTTTATATAACATTTTGTAGAGGAAATGAAGAAAATTGATTTAGATAGTGCTCAAGGACCAATATTATACATTTTGTCAACCTTTCTCTTATAGTGATGTTATTCATGTAGCTAAGCTCTCTTAGTGGGATAAGGTTGTTGTCGTTATTGTTTTATTTGGAGGTCAGGTTGGTACTTTACTAGCTGAGATATTAGCTAATGCTGATATCTTCGTTAGTCATCTTGTTGCTCCCCATTTTTATCTTAACTTCTTGGTTACATAAATTTCTCGGATGGATGCTTTCTAGTGGAAATATTATGTTAATTACTTTGTGAGTGAACTTGCAGCTATGTACTTTCATGGTGCAGGTAATAGTGACAAGGGAGTTAATCCTGACATTGGCGTTATACCAGTGAAGAACAAGAAACAAGATCAAGAAAATGCAGTGTTTCCTTCATGTGAATACAAGTTACCTCTGGTGTGGATTGACTTGGAAATGACTGGTAAGCTTGTAGAAAAACAAGGAGGGTGCTTTACTTGTTTGTGATTGAAATTGCAAAACTAATTTAAAAAAGTATTTTTCGTTGTGGCTTTTTTTATGTTTGATCTGTATTGTTTACAAACCTCCAAATCTTTCAGCCACAAAGCTCTACATTTTTTATATGGTACCCATAATCTTAATAAATACTTGTCATAGATTAGTTAAGATGCTTCCCTTCATGGCTGTAAATCTACAGTTGAATTTGAGTAACTTAACTCAAATGAGCCTTTTTCCTAGCAATTTGGATAAGCTTTGTATTCTAGAAACATGTGCTTAGCGAAGGTGAATTTTTATTTAGTATTCTATCTTTCCTAGGATTATTTTCTTTAAGAACCTGCTTTCCAGAGAGTAGTCCCTCTCGTTTCTAGATGAGCCTATAGAGTGTGGACAAACCTTATAATATACTTCAAGTTTATCCATGTAACATTTACTTTTTTTGGATTTACTAACTGGACTCCTTTTACCTTCTAGAAACATGTCCTTTCTTGTTTGAGCGAATGTCAGCCTAAGATCTGAACGTTATTCGGATTCATTTTCACCCTCCTGATTTGTTTATTATTATATTTCACAGCTTGGTATCATTTCTCTGTGTTTTAGATTTTATTGAGTAGAATGCACTGGCCTCTTACATTTGATTATATATTATTTTGTGGTATTTAATTTTGCTCACCAAGTACACTATATTTTTTAGTCACAAACTGTGTAGTCTGTTCTTGGACAACATAAGAATTGTTTAGTGCCAGATGATTTTTTTTTTTCTATTGTTTTATTTATCAATAATTGCAATAACAGCAATTTATAAACTGTTTTGTGCAGGTTTAAATATTGAAGTGGACAGAATACTGGAGATTGCTTGTATAATTACAGATGGATATTTAACCAAAACAGTGGAGGTACTTAATTCAATGTAACAATTTCCATGTTCGATTCTGTTTGTTTTGTTGTTGTTTCTATGCATCACTGTATTTTGAATGAGTTTCTACATTCTCTGCATAATAACATTTGTCTTTTTTACTTTTTTCCTCTCTGTTTATATGTTAGGAAAAACTTGCTTATTCCATAGACTTTCACATGTTTGCCATAACTGTTTTCTAGGGAAATAATTACTTTTCTCTTGGAATGCTCTCCCAAGGAGTGGGTAATAAAAAGATGGTTCCTTCAAAAGTGTTAATGGATTTTATGCCATTAAATAATCCTTAGCTTTCCTGTGCTTTCTTTTCGTTGTTTTGGATATGCCCTTTAGCTCTATCAACTACTTCATTGGGTACTTTGGTGGCTTTTCACCCTTTTCACTTTTATTCCAAGGAGGGGAAATGCTATTTAATCTATTTGTTAGGAATTAACAGAGGAATTCCAACCCCACATTAAGCATTTTCTTAAGTATCTTTGCCAAATAAATTATTTGTCTTTGTCCTACTCTTTTTTGGCAAAGGATGAAATGTTGATTGCATTTGGTGAAATGTTTTGTATGATCCCTTCAGTGTGTGTATGAAAGAAAGTGTCTGCCATTTTTAGGGTCCCGATTTGGTCATCCATCAAACTAAGGAGTGCCTTGACAGGATGGGGGAATGGTGTCAGAATCATCATGCATCTAGTGGTAAGCGGTGGATGCTATATTTTGATACTTTACTTTTTATTCATAGAAAAAAGTTATTGGAAAGATGTCCGTGGGGAGTCTAAGATATCCTTCAAAACAGATAAAATAATTCATTATGTTATGGAATATGAAGACATCTGAGACTCAAATACTGTATTATTCATGAGTTACTGATTGGTTGTTTTTTCATTACTTTATTTGGTCCTTTCTCTATTTCTGTTGAATCGAATTTTAAATGGCAGACTAACCATTTTCAATGAATTTAGGATTAACAAAAAAGGTGCTACAGAGTACCATTAGTGAAGGAGAAGCTGAAAAGCAGGTTTGTGGTAATTATACTATGTGGCAAGCTCTCTCTTTTGTAGGAACTTACTTTCTATTAATTATCATATTAAATGGATACTCTATTTTTATACATATTCAATGAAGTTGAAATAATGTTATCCCTTTCGTATTGACAGATAAAATAGTTAAACTTGTCTATCAGGATTAGAGTGACAGAACATGACAACCTTCTATTAAATATGAGTATCATATAAAGAATAAGGAAAATTATGTGTAATAGTTTGTTGGGTCAGCTGTAAGTTTTTTGAGCTGAGACTATTAGCAGGGGAAGTTTGTAGTAGTTGGCAGGAAAGTTGTATAATTTTTGTGTGCGAGGGTTCAGGTTTCACAAAAGACTTGAGTCTAATTCAATCGAGAACTGTTTCTGAGTGAGGAGTTCTTTATGATCAATAAAGACATTCTTGTTTCTCTAGTCATTGTTTCTGGATCCAAATTCGATCCCAGTTCCATCAGAGTCTTAGTGTGCAAAAGGAAATTAAATTTCTTATTGTCCTTCACAAATTTCATTAAAAGTATAGGTAGTCCATGCCCGGAAACTTTTGGCTGCTGTGATTTTTTTCCCTACCAGAAAACCTATTATCTATCTCAGATAATTCTTGATATTGGCACGAATAGCTGAATAAATGCATTCTAATTTTACTATAAGCAGTCTATGATCTGGTCATTAAGTAATTTATGATTTATTTAAGTAGTTCTAATGCTATACAGTAATCAGCAGAGTTCCGTTGTTGCCATTCTTCTAGGTTGGTGATAAATAGCACAAATGGTTTCTTCTGTTGTGTTGTCCATGCCGTGATGTATGTAATATTACAGGACAAATTTAGGTTAGAATTATCAAGCGATAATTCTTTTCTCTACAGAATGGCCTATCCTGTACTTACCCTTTTAAGAGCATTGGTGGAACCACGCCACAATTATAGTAGTTGAAAAGCCCAATGCCCTACAAATCCGATACTTCCGAGGTGGGATTCAAGTCCCATACCTTGCAATTGGATCCGAGCAAACAATAAGTATGCTAGAGACAAAACCAGTTGGCATTTGGCATCCTACTCCTGCATCAAGGCAATGATATCACTTCGAGTCATATGGGAGTATTCATGATGGATCCCCCATGTGATATTTGCTTGTTGTGTTGGAAGTGTCTGTAAACTCATCTTTTTTTTTTTTCTTCTGTGTATTGCCACTTTTATCTGTGACAAATTGAAGTACTACCTTTGGTCTTTACTGGAATGCAATGACCGAATGTCTTTTTCTTTATTTGTTTTATTCATTCTTTCAAGTTGTGATGACAATTTGTAATATTTTGCAAAACTGCAGGTTATTGAATTTGTAAGGAGACATATTAAAGTTGATTCGTACACGCCTCTCTTGGCAGGAAATTCAATATATGTTGATTTTCAATTTCTAAAGGTATTGGTTCTGCCATTGTAACTTGTAGATAGAAGCTGAAGTATCATTAATTTCTAAATTGTAATTGCCATGTTTTTCTTTAAAGATTATGATGTATTCTGTATGCCTTGGATTTTATTTATTTATTTGTAAATTTCTGCTGTAAACTATTAGTACACTGTCAAATTTAAACTTTTTAAATAACAAAATATTACAATGCCCAAATATATTGGGTATCATTTGTATATGGTGCTTGCCAAGTCATGGTAATTAATTATGTTGATCAAAATAATACATCAGAGCACTTATGAAGCTTGCACATCTGGTAAAAGACCGAGTTTAGATGCCACCTGAAATTGTCATCTGAGTATATTATTGAAAGCATATAGTGCTGTTTTTATTTGGTATGTCTTTATGTTCTATTTTTCCTCTTGGAAATATTCCATAACTGTCATAAGTGGATCAACTTTTGCAGAAATACATGCCAAAATTGGCGAGTCTATTCTCTCATGTACTTGTTGATGTTAGTAGTGTTAAAGCTCTCTGCATTCGCTGGTATCCCAAAGGTGAGAAATGATACAATTAATATATAATGAAATCTTATTTGATATTAGTGCATTAAATCATAGTGAGTTTTTTTTTTTTTTTTTTTTTTTGTATTTGTTATGAATTATCAATAGTTTCTTGACCCCCGTAAAAATAAGGCATTGTAAAATATAGATTCCATGCTGAGTTAAAATCCGTGAATTTAGAAATATTATTATGTTATAGCGTAAAGGTGCTTAGAAACTTGGCAAGGTAACTAATGCAGGTGCATGTAGATTAGATATTTTTTTGTTGCTTTAACTTTGAAGTTTGGAATCTCACCAGCCATCCCTTTTGCTTTTGGGTTTGATTTGATCGTAGCTAGTTACTTTGTTTTAGTTATGGCTATTCTTTGCCTCCAGTTGTAATCTTAAATGGTTTGCATGTTTTTCAGTTTCACAATTTTAATCATACTAATTATGTCATTTATGTTTTCTAAGCGGAGTTGTGGAGTAATTACTATTATTAATCAATGAGAGCTGAGAAAGAATCTGGGACTTACGAACTATAAAAAGGTTTGTCATTTGTGCAGATCAGAAGAGAGCACCTTCAAAAGAAAACAGACACAGAGCCATGGATGACATTAGAGAAAGCATTGAGGAACTTAGATACTACAAGGCAAATATTTTTAAGCCTAAGTCCAGAAAGTGATCGGGTTCCGGAGAACCACCGTGTGAATGGTTATGGGCTACCTTCCAGTTCAAGTGTAAATGGCTCGACATTTTCCATAGATTGTACTTTTGGTAGTTACTGCAAAATCGCATTTAAATCTTTATCGGAAACCCTCATGTTTTCAACAACTCTTTCAAAATGGAACTGTGATTGCCGATTACCATGCCCAAAGAAATGTAAAATAAGTTTTACGTTTTTACACATACGGATTAAAAATCCAATAAATATATCTTATATTAAAATAATCTGGTAAAATAACCATATTATTTTTATATGTAAAAAGAAAAGGTCAATAAAAATTAATATTTTACTGATTGAATGAGTATGGACATTGAGTTCAGAGGTAACAACAAACTGCACGTTTATATGAAGTTCAAGGTAACAAATTATAGTGTCGGAAGTCACAATGGCTTTAGAAAACTCGACAAATATAACCTCTTCTATAATTAACAGGAGATATCTTCATCAACCAGAACCACTTTGAATGTGCCATGACCTCGTAACCAGTTGCAGTTGATGTAAACCATGTTCGCAATACTATCATTACCTGTAATTCTCTACTTCCTATCTTCATGTTTTGACTTCACAATAGCCTGCTGAGATTGTTGATAAGCAATTTCAAATTCTTTTTGGTAGTCTCGTCCCCAGTAAAACCCACAATATCCTTGCTAATATACTGTAGTGATACAGCCAAAGATCAAATAATTAGATTGGCAAGTACTATTCATAACAATTAGATTTTGAACATTAGTGTCTTACCTCGATGTTCTTCAAGGTAAAACTAATTGTGTTTATGGACTTATGAACCAGTGCTGTGTTCTCAGGGGTCATAATGGATGAATGTACCCTTCTGCATACACAAAGCACGATTTCTGTGAGCCATTATATTTGGATAATGTTTGGAGTCTAAATTAGGAATACAAAGAATTTTGGAATCAGTCCAATTTTGTGCAGTTATTACAAATTGGTGATCAACTAGAGCCGTAGAAGTTTAGGCAATTAACCTCAAATCCTCAGAAGCTTGGGCAAGGTTTTGGGTTAAATTCTCAAGCTCCTTCAACAGGCCACTGTCACGGACTTCAGCTAACAAAGGATGAACATCTTCAGCCATGGCTTTGATCTGAGGCATTACTACATCAAAATGAAACTATGGCCATGAGAATGCATGACAGAACAATTGAACAACAAAAAAGAAAGAAAGAAACACCTACTGCATCTGATAAATGAATTCATAAAAGTACAACAGATGCTTATTCACCACACTTATTTTATGTTTTGGAGATGGAAGAAACTGAAATTTCATTCACCATCATCAAACACTAATCAATTTGTCTGTTCAAGAGCACCAAACCTGTTTGAGAAGAGGTTTTGCTTCTTCAATGATGGAAAGTACTCGTTCTACCAATGAATAGCTATTGCTGATACCAATTTCCTCTAATGCACGCCCAAGGCGAGTGCATATCCGAACCAATGTATCCAAACTTGTTCCTTGCTGGCCATTGATCTTTTCACGATCACACACAATAACACCTTCCTTAGAACACTCTTCATCAAGAGGACCAACAGAAGGTGCTGGAATTGGATCACGAGGAGTGATGTCAATTTTTGTTTCCATCAAAAGACCTGACTGGTTTACCTCAATCACTGAATTCCGTGGTATGATTGTCTTAACATCACCAACCTGCAAATTCAAACTCCTGGTTTAATCTAACTCAACAATTAAGCTTCTTTTAATCAAAGATTATCAAATTTTGATGCAGAAATACTATGGTGTTGAAAGAGACCTCAACAACTGCTTCAATACACTTCAAAGAAGGATTAACACCAATGACATTGCCAACAGTGGCTCCTCTTATTCTCACAGGTGTTCCTTTGCTTATGCCACAAGCTTGAGCAAACAGAATCGCCACTGTGTACTTCCTGAATTTGGATCTTATTTGGAATCCCCTTAACCATGCCAAACTAAGAACAAATAGAACAGCACCAGACACTAGAAACAGTCCAACCCCACCTTCCCAGATGCTTCTATCGCTGAAACCAAAATCACTTAATGGCTTCAATGTTTTCCTCCAAACAGTGTGTGGAATCTTCAACAAAGCTGAATCAGAAGATGACCTTTGGCCATGACCTGCATCAGAAGATGTTGTAGCTCTTGTTCTGTTGATTTGTATTTGGTGTCTCATTGGAAGAAGCTTGAAACTGGGAGAATCTCTTGGTTGAGTAATCAGACATGAAGAAGAAGAAGAAGTTGGCAATGATGAAACAATGATTGCAATGTTCCCAACCATCTTCTTAACAACCTCTTAGCCCTGAAGTTCTATCATCCACACACAAGTTTTCACCTACAACAATCTCATTGAACTAGAATCAAAATCATGTGAATCTAATAAACAATCAATGCAAAAATTAAGTGGCAAAATGAAAAGAAGATCAAAAATAGAAAGAGGTACACAGAACCGAATCCAACAGACCAAAGTCTCAAGAAATAGCTGTATTATTCCAAACGTAGGATAGAAACACAAACACAAAAACAAAAACTTTTGACTTTACCATTCTATAATGAGAATATTATTGCAGAAATGGAAAGTTAGTCATTCAAGGGTAGCATAATATTGGGTTTTTCTTGGTTATACCATAATCCCAAACAAAATGAAATCCCGGGAACACAGAAAAGTGCTTTCAATTATATTCAGCGCCAAAAGATACCATTTTGCACCGAACAAGCAAGTTAAATAGGTTCAAGGATGAAAATTTTTCAGGTGAATTAAATACCCAGTAAAAATCCTCATTGGTGAAAATTGAAAAATGTGGGTGATGTTAGGAATGCAAAATACCAGTTTTAGTTTAGAGAACAGTGACACTGCTGTCGTCATCGAAAAACAAGAGACATTGCAGAGAGAAGAGACAAAAACCTATGCACCATCAAGAATCATGGACATCATCGAAGAGTGAGCCATCTCAGTTTTCACTTCAATAAATTTTTATAAATATTGTATTAAAACCCGTGCAGCTTATTTTTCCAAATAATTGTTTAATATGTTATATAGTTAATTTTGTATTAATTAATCGTATCAATGATAATTTTTAATTGGTTTGCCAACATAGAAATTACACTTATTTTTTTAAAAAGTCTTAATTGGGTAATTAATTATGATTACTATACTTAATTTGCTTAAAATAATAATAGTTTATAACTCTACTTTATCAGCAATCATTTCTCTAACGTTTGCACACCTAATTCATCACGTTCTTGTTCTTTTCATGACTCAGTGAGTGTGCTTCATGATGATGATGCCCACTGAACCAGACAACTAAAAAATGATTTTGAGTTGTCTCTTTTTCACTTGACATTTTATTGTACTTAAAGAATATTTCAGTTATACTTTTATTCTTGATATAGATGTGTGAGATTTTAATATTAAGATTTTAATTGCTACAGTTAAGTTATTAGATATTAATCAGTAAGTTTAATTTTAGCTTGGAAGTAGTTTGTGCTTTACATTGTAACTTGCTTGAAATTATTATTACTGAATAAATATTCACACAAATAAAATTACTGGCTAAATAAATTAAGGAAGTCAAATATTACACAGTTATAAAGAAGGATCAAATATTGTATTAATAAAAATAGAAAACTGTTCAAACATAAAAATATACAAATGTTGTAGTGAAATATATTAGTCATCTCTCTTCTTAAGTCTTCTGTTTTTAGTGAATTTCACCATCTTTGTTTTTCATATTTTATTCATAGTTTTCTCAACAGAGTGTAATTCTTGAACGAGAATCCTAATTGATATATATATTTTTTCTACAATTTCATCTGTTTTTCTCTAAAACAATCATGATTAAATTTTAAATCACCCAAAAATCAAGATTACAATCTAATTTACTCTATTATATTTCAAACATAGTTTGATTATATATATATATATATATATATATATATATATATATATATATATATATATATATATCCTTTTTCCTTCTTTCTCTCTTAATCATCTGTTTTGAGTTTCCAGTCACTGCAATGAGCTTACCATGTTGCTGGACAGAGATGAGAGAAAGAAAGTGACAGCAAACGAAAGATAAATAGATAGGTATATACAATATTCAAATTTTCTTACAATTTTTGTTTCATGAACATAAGTGAAAGTGTTGATGAGTAAAATTCTTACATGAACTCTGCATGCTTTCCAAAAATAATAGCATGGTACAACATACATTATGAGTACTATGGAAAGTCCAAACAAACCTACAGGAAGAAACCTTAGAAGAAATAAGAATGAAGAAATTGGAAAATAGTAGAACTTCAGAAATGAAGAAAATTACACTTGATAATAATAATAATAATAATAATATCAATATCAATTTGTTTCTCTCATTTGCATATCATCTTCTGTTTTCCAAACAACATCATCCAGGCTTGTTGAAAGCTTCTTGTAGAACTGCAGAAGATCAACCAAACAATTTCAATTAGATTCTTTTCCAGCAGAGCCTTACCTTGCCATTCAAGAACAAGAAAAGATCTACATCCTTTTCTTAATTCAACAACAACTTCATGATGAGGATATAAGAAGCTTGATTCAAGTTTTTCTTTTCTTTTCTTTTACAAATATTTGATTATAAGCTAGGCAGAAAAAATTCTTACTGGTACAAATATAAGCAGAGAATATGTAAAGCAATTAAGCAGAGAAGAAGACAGAAGAACACCTTGTGGAACTCCAATGTGTCTCCTTTTGCCTTCCGTACCTCAACCATGTGAAGAGAAGGTGCCACTTGAAATATCTGTTTATGATGAGCACTTTTAAGTTTCTGTACAATAATGTGACAAATAGTGTTCCACATCACCAAATAACAATCATATACCTCAGTGGCAACATTAAGGTTTCCTTTTCTTCCAGCTTTCACATTTGCAAGCCTCATCTGCAGGTGATGGTTTATTAATTTCAAAAACTAAAGCTATAGACATAGTAGAGAAGCTCATCATAAGTTGTTGGACAAGAAGGACTTGCCTTGTAATTTTTCTTCTGCACATCAAAGCCAAGAGGTTTTGCAGCTTCCTCAATCTTGTTGATTATCTCATCTGCAGGTGATTTTGATGTGAATCTTGTTTCCCTTTTGAACCCCTGATGACAATGACATTAGAATGAAGAAATATGGTCAATTTAGCAAGGTATCTCAGAATATGCACAAATTTCACTTGAAAACAAAGTTCTCACCCGAATTAAGTTCAAGTTTCAACATAAATAACTTGGTTTTATAAATAAAGTAGTTTAAGCCAAAATTGTAGTGTCTTGCATGTTTTCCCTGTATTTGGATTCTACATGTGCATCACAATAATGAAATAATTTAAAAAGCATCTTATCATGTGAAGCTGTGAACCTGCTCTGTGTCAAACAAGTTTTCAAGGTTCAGCCCTTTGGACATGGAAATTAACTCAAACGCATTCATGGATGTTGGCTGCTCTTCTTTCTTCTCTGTCACATGGTGCTCCTGAATACGCAAGCAAAACTCTTTATGAGAAAAGATTCCAGAACTCAGAAAATGAATACAAAATCTAGTAAGTAATCTTCAACTTACTTCAGAATCTTTAAAGACAGCTTCAACGTCATCAAGGTTGATTTCCCCATTCTCCTCAAAAACTGGAGGCTTGTAATCTTTCTTGAACCATTCATCATCCAAAATCTCAGGTATAGTGATACGCTGCCATACAGTCAGAGTAAATCAGAAATGAAGAACAAAATTTAACTGTTACAGAAAAAATAGCCATGATACTGTATATTGAGGACCAGTTATCTTCTCTATATCAATTTTATTATGGTGCAGGGGACTAGTTACTTAAATGTGATTCTAGAAGAACCATTATCCTCATTTGTTAATTATGAAATCAAACTGATGTAGATGATACCAAGTCAAAAACCTGGTCCTTAGAGATTATTGGAAGCTACCAAGTTGGTTAAGAGTAAAATTGTCTTTTACTTTCAGAACAAACATGCAATTTTACATGGCAAAAATTAAGCACATGATCACATGTTGCTCCTTACAGTTGTGGGATCAGGATCCAAGATTCGTGTAATCAATTTCCTGGCACTAAAAGAAAGCCACGGGGGGCAAGTAAATTCAGCAGCTGAGATCTGTGGATCAAGAAATAAAATGTAACAGAGAGAAAACAATGGGAAGAGTAAAATTGTACAGTAAATTTTGAATGGTGCTCACTTTCTTATACAGGTTCATAAGATTAGGGTCATCAAAAGGTAAGTAACCCGCAACCAATACAAAGAGAATCACCCCACATGACCACAAATCTGCAGTTGCCCCATCATAGCCTCTATCATTAAGGACCTATATATAACAAGAGTATAAGAGTTAGAAGAGTGACTCAAAAATGTATGAACTTTGGTATACAATACAACTCAATTAAGTAGCATGACATTTGTCTGTACCTCTGGAGCAACATAGTTTGGTGTCCCACATGTAGTATGGAGAAGCCCATCATCCTATTAAGAACAAACAAATAAATAAATCCTCTTCAAATGCAAGAAAACTGTCAACTTTTCATTAACATTATAGAATAAGTTCAAATTTATAGCAATTGACAGGCTGGAAAGAGAGAGCAGTGTCTTAGACAGGATCGGAGTATAAAATGTATAAAACTGTGTCCTTCTCTGTTATGAATGTGAGTAAAAGGATTTAAATATTTATGAGTGATGAGTGAATGATTGAATATAATTTTCGATGCTGTTGGCTCTTGTTTGTTCCAACTTCAATAATGCCACACTCTTAATGCTATTATGCTTTCTCTTCCTAAATCATAACTAATTACTTGCATAATCTCCTGATTCAAGACAAATCAAATCATGTCTCTGGTCAAAATAAATATAAAAAGGTTAAAAGGTTGTTGGAAGTTGTATCTTTCTGTGTTTCATAGATCTCCCTTCTGCAATTGCTGAACATATATTTTACAATCACCTGAATTAGATAGCATTTTCCCCTTTTCTCACACACATGTTCATACTTTCTATTTGTTTTATTTTATGTTCTTCTATGACATCAATAATTGGGTCATAGTTTTACTTCAAAAAGCAAGATCAATCAATTTACTGAACAAAGATAAACACGAAACAAAAGTGAAACTCAGGAGGCAATGAAATTCATGATTACCCTAACTTGCTGGGAGAGGGCACTCAATCCAAAGTCGGAAACTTTAAGGTTCCCATAAGTATCTAAGAGCAAATTCTCTGGCTGCAGAAAGCATGTGAATAGGCATTAATTGTAAGAGGTTATTTCTTATTATATCAAACTCAAAAATATTTGTGACACCTGCACATGTGCGTGTGTGAGTAAAAGAAGCCTTACCTTCAGATCTCTGTGGTAGACACCCCTGCTGTGGCAATAATCAACAGCATTTATAAGCTGTTGGAAATATCTACGTGCTTCATTTTCACTCATACGTCCATGGTTTACCTTCACAACAAAATGTCCATTGGAACATATACAACAACTTTTCCATGTAATGTACTATCTAATTCTAAGACAATCCAAGACACAACAGCACAGTGAATGATGATAATGTGTTGAATGAATGAACAAGGATCATGTTCTCGTGATCCAACACTAGTCCAGTATCATAAGATAAATAGGATTGGTTGACTGTAAATATATGTTAAAGAGTCACCATTTTGATCCTTTTTTGCCCCAAAATTGTAGAATAAATTGAAAATGAAAGGAAACCAACAATATTATACACTCACAATTTTGTCAAAGAGCTCCCCACCAGTCACAAACTCCAAAACAATGTATATTTTTGTCTTGCTTCCCATCACCTGTCAACAAAAATGTTAAATTAGAAACAGACAGAGTTATGCAACAAAGTAAACTGTGTTGAGAATTATTTTGATTTCTAATTGCATGTATACTTCCCAAGAAAATCATTTCTGTTTAGGTACGAATCTTGATGATAGACATACAAAAACAGCACCATCAGCAAATTAATTATCAGACAGACTGAGAATGGTGAGTTAAAGAGTGAAATAACATTGAAAGAGAAATGTATTTCACACGTACTTGTTACAACTCACAACTTTTTCTTTCTGCATATACAAGAAAGTTCTTTTCATAATAAAGATTCAAGCATTCAAAATATTTAGAACTTTCCCTACGTTTGGCAGGGTGGGAAGAAAATGAGAGTGAAGATAAAAGTTTAAAATTTGACCCGGAGAAGAGATAAAAGTAAAAGGTTTGAATTTTATTTCTAGAAGTAAACTTTTTCTCCGATTACTTTGCACTTTCTCTTCAACTAGAGAAAAAAAATGTTATCTGTATTTTCTTTTCTCTTTATCCAAACATAACAGAATTAGATGAACAAAGTTTGTTTTTTTTTAAGAAAAAAAAACAATCTTTCAAAACATCCAATGACTTTAACTATTCATCAGGATACTTCATAAACAATTTCTGGAATGGTAGGCATTAGGAAGAATTCTCAGTGAAACAAACATGAAGGTCTATACTCAACCGCTACACTAAAAACAGAAAAACTTCAGACAAGAATAAAATAAAGAAAAAAGTCATTTAAAAAAGAGAATGGCAAATCATTGCATCATGTGTGGTCCACAGAGAGAGAAAGAGAGACCTCATACAATCGAACAACATTTGGATGCTTGATTAATTTCATTGTAGCCACCTCTCTCCTGATCTGCAAAAATACATTAAAAACATCTAAGAAACTTGACTTAATTTTGTCAGAATCTATAAAGCATCTACCAAAATAAAATAACAGTACTACGATAAGCAACATCTGAATTCTGTAACCTGCCACCTAAAAATAGTTAACGGAAAACTACACTTTCTCAACATTTTGAAAAGGTTTTGGAAAATGAGAGGAAGCATTATGTCATTGCACTGTTTGTTTTCCAATTAAATGAAGTAATAAAATTAAGAACAGAGTAAGATCTGAAGTTAAGTTCCTGAGGTATTCAACCTGCTCAGCCATCTTGTGCTTGAGCACCTTCTCCTTGTCAAGAATTTTCAGAGCCACAGGTTCTCCTGTCTCAGAGTTCCTTGCAAATTTCACCTTTGCAAATGTACCTTCACCAATTGTCCTCCCCACCTCGTATATACCAACTCTGCGCTTGATCTTAGGCTGACTCATTCTTTACAAATGAACTTGACAGCACCAACGAGGAATCTACCTGGAATGCATAATAGAATTTAGTTCCTAACAAAATTTCATCCACAAGTTAAGCCACAGAACAAAAAAGAATCTTCATCCGAATCTTATTGTTTAGGAAATGCTGCAATTTTTTTATGGATTAAATTAAATCAACAGTAATAGTGTGTGTACATTGTGAAAGACTATTTACATTGGAATCAATCCAATTACAGACTATGATGGGGTTTTGATTGATTAACAGTGTAAAGTGTAAATGTAAAATGACAGCGCATAAAAATCAAATCTTATAACAAAGCAATAGTTTCAATGTCGAAGATGAAAACTAGGAAACAGTTCTCAATTCATGTTCAGCACATACACATTAAAGATTAAAGGTCCCTGTTCTAACAGGAATAATCAATCATAGATGAGGTAACCCCAGAGATCCCACTTTTCTCTAGTAATGAAGTAAAGTAGAGAGATCTTCGAGAAATTTAAAACCGATTGATGCTGGATTTAAGTTGCAGAGAGAACAATTGTTGGGATGAGAAATAACCTCAAAGTTTGTCTTAGGCTAAAAGATAAACCCACAACCAGAATTGAGCATGAATATGAAACAAACAGGAAAGTTAACACACCACACCTCTTTGAAATCACTTTGGAGAGTAGATTTGTGAGAAAGCCACCAATGATAAAAAAGGTAAAACTGAAGATCCTAAGTTAAAACAATATACAAAGATCAATTACCCAGCACTACAGACTCAAAAACCTTAGCCAGAAAGGGCTAATTTGTTCAGCAACAAAACTTATTGGTAGAAGAAAAGGGGGCATTCATAATTTTGGGATCCACCCACCAAAAAGCTTCAAATCAGAGACCCAGCAACACAAATGGAAATCCCAATCAGTTCTTTAATTTCTGTGTCCCCAATTGAAAAAAAAAAAAAAAAAAAAAAAAAAA
>Ga0209589_1006024_pt1 | contig 20272 bp, 11 predicted proteins | sample CowpeawhiteBW_FD_187525 | JGI IMG/M metagenome (GOLD analysis project Ga0209589, IMG submission 187525) | Root nodule microbial communities of legume samples collected from California USA - Cow pea white BW (SPAdes) (version 2) | ecosystem: Host-associated > Plants > Roots > Nodule | place: USA... | reverse complement strand
TTTTATATGTGAGCCTAAAAGCTAGACTAATTCTTGGCCCTTAGATCAAGCTTGGAGGAGAAGCTTTAATCATCACCCTTGGATGGTGGCTTGGAGAAGGAGGCATCTTCCTAGCCTTTGGATGAAAACTTGGAAAATAAGACACTCTCTTAACCCTTAGATGAAGGAGGCGCATGGGTAGAGTGTGGACTTGGCTCCATGGGATGCATGATCCATGAGGAAGTCATGGCCTAAGGGAGACTCTTAGTGGGTCGAGCCCATTTGTACATGTAATACCTATTTTTATGTCTTACACCATTATTGAAAGCAAAGCCCAAACATTGGCCCAATTTAAAATCTATTCTACTGGGCTTTGATGCACTTATTCAAGTCTTGTTGATTTCTTTGGACTATGAAAATAATGTGACAAGCCCATTAGATTTGTGTCCATCTATTGGGAGGCCCATTTGAATCTTCTTCATCATACTTCTTGTTATTGGGCCTTTTAATGGACTTGGGCTTGGGCTCGGGCTAGAAGGTGCAATTGGGCTTGGTGAGGTCACATCAATTCACCATATTGGAACAGATAAATGTAACGACTAACGCGTTTGGATAAATGTAACACCTTGCCGCCAAGCGTCAAGCTGTGCAGGAACCTCCCTGCTGCTCTTATCGCCTGACGCACACACCCGAGCCACCAGGTGCTATACCAGTAGCGAAATTCTACTAGTTTTTAGCACCCAAACTAATTGAACTTATAATATAATGTACACCCAAGCATCTAGATATACCCCCTTCGATCTCGGTGAAATTCTTAGTAGTCTGCCACTCTCCTATGATTCAATAACGCATACTTCAAAATTTCCAATTCCTCTATCTAAGGTCTCTAGTTTACTAAGTGCACTATTGTTGTATAAGAATTCAATCAAGCTTATGATAATGCCTACCAATCTAATATTTTACAATTCATACACCATAATTCTACTACCCTACAATAATATCAAAACTTGCCCTCAATATACTTTGTAAGACCCGTGGAATTTAATTAATTAATTAAATAATTAATTAATAAATGCGGGTAGCAAGAGCCTTTATGTCATTTAATTTTGACTTGTATGATATGGAAAAGTACTAGCTCAAATGATTGAAAGTACTTAATTATGTGAGAGGACTTGGGTTCAAGTCCTATGTATGTTATTTGTGTGTTAATTGATTTATTATTACTTTTTTTTGATAATATGTTTGAGCATGTTGAGTGATAATATAATCATAGAACTATATTAGTCATTATGAAACATGAATTGGTTGAATGATTGTGCATTGAGTTGGCATTGGCATGGTAGTGGGTTTGAACCTTGGGTAACCCAAACTAAACTATCTTTTTGCTAAAATTAGTTTTGGCATGAATGTGAAAAGGTATAGGAACCCTAGCTGGCCAAAGAGCAGCCAAGATTGGCTGTAAAACAGTCCATAACGAGCCATTGAATGGCAATTAACATCCCCATTAAGCCTCATTTTCGTTTTTGGATAATTAATAATCATTAAGACCTAATTAAAAGGCCAATTAGAGGTTAGAAAGAAGGGTTTTTTTTAGGCTACTATTGCATTGCACATTAGGGAGAGAAATTCAAAGAGAAACGTGAGGTTGAGTGCAATCTAGGAGATGAATTGGGTGAGAGAAGAGAAGCCATTTTTTGGATCAAAGAAGGAGACAATAACCTTCAAGTTTAGCAAGTTATTCTCGTTAGTTTGTATGTTTAAATTAATTGTATGATGAATAATCTGGTTATTGCATGAGTGCTTTGCTGTTCACGCTGATTTTCTGGGTTTCTGGAATTTTTCCAAAAACCGCCTGGCGGGTGATGAATCACTGTCAGGTGACACATCAACTTTGTGCTGGTTTTGGGTTCCTGAAGAGGAACTGCCTGGTGGTATGAGCCTGACTGCCAGGGGACGCGTGTATGCAACCCGGAATTTTGGGTTTTTGGTTGAACTACCTGGCGGTGATGAATTTCCGCTAGGCAACGTGGGCTATCTTGGGTCAATTTTAGATGTTTATGGGTTCTGACAGCGAGAACCTTTAACTAGTCAAATGAATGAGATTAATTGTGAAATTCAAAAGATGATAAGGGAAGATTGGAGGATTTAGCAAACTCTCGTTCTAGGGTTTGGAAACTTGAGAATTTGTGAGTTGGGAATAAATTGCGACTCGAATTGAACTGGAAATTATATGTTAATTGTCACTTGAGTATAGATAAGGGTACAAAGATGCGATTAATTTGGTCAATTCTGGGTGAAAGGGGTTTTTAGGGAGTCTTCGAAAGTGCTTAAATTCTGGAAAACTTCGCCAGAATTACAAGTACCGCTTGGCGGCACAAGGCTGGCCGCTAGGCGCCAGCGCAAGGGCAGTGGTATTGTGTGGCTGTGATGGCAAGCACGGGGTTGGGTTCTGTTACAGTATTAATTGGAACTAGAAGACTGGATTTGGTGATATCTGGGAGAAATTGATGATGGAGTGCTAGGGCATGAATTAAAGAGGTCGAATTAACTTAGAACTTGATGGTATTAGCTATTCTAGGACTTGCTTATATAAATTGTGACAGTATGAATTATGGAATTGGATCAGCTGTGTGCAAGGGGTCCAGAAACTTGACCTATTTTGTGATTGGGTTTGGATTAAAGTAAAGTGTTGGAAACCAATTAGATAGTAGTGAATGGGAATTTAAATTAAAGCTAATATTGGAATGAGAGTGAGTTGTGATCTATCTAGAAGGAGTTGACTTGGAATGAGTTGGGAATGGCTGTAACAAATAGAATCAAGGTTAAGGAATAAGCAATAAGAGTGCATTGTGGTATGGTAGGGGTGAATAAGGTTAACTTTAAGAAAGCCAATTTTGTAGACTTGGATGGTTGAACTTAGATGGAAGTAGGAAATTTGACAATAAGTTAGCCACTAGAAAAGCGATTCAACTAAATTGGTGAAAGACATTTTGGGTTTTGGTGCGTGGGTTGAGGAATCAAATCTGTGCAGGATTACAAAGAAACCAGTACTGTGCAGGTATTGATACAGTGCTTGGCGATGGTTTTAGACAGCCAGGCGATAGCGGCAGCGTCAGTGGGCTCTGAAACGAGTGCGTCTGGCGGTGAGGCTAGTTCCGTCAGGCGGTGTCTGTAGTGTTGGTGGTTCTGAGGCGCTACGTGCCTGGCGATACGCGTCCCTCGCCAGGCGGTCTGGAAGCGGGCAACGCTTGGCGCTACATGACCTGCGCCATGCAATTTTGCTGCAGCATGACTTATGTTTGCTGGCATTGTGTACGTGATCTACAAGGCTTTTATGACACCTTAAAGGTCGGCTTGTTGGTGTTCCTTAAGTGGTGGCTCAGAACGTATTCCTTGAGTTGTGGCTCGGAATGACATCCTCAAGTTGTGGCTCGGGATGGTGGATGAACACGAGGAACTCTTGAGTTGAGCTCGGGTTGGCGAGTGTTACTGGTGTGAATGTGCTGGTTGTGGCCAGTACGGATGGGTCCAGATAGATTGCCCTCCTCAGTAATTAGCTGACGAGTTTGATAGTCTTGAGACGTTACGAACTATGTTCGTATTTGGGAACTCCACCTACGTTACGGTGTGTGATCCATAACATGGTTTCCCGCACGTGCTCTATCGGTTGTGACCGATAGGTATGGCAGCAAGGCATCTTGAGGTACTCACTAGAAGACGTAGAACACGGTTAACATGGTTGTGAACATGTGTTATAAAAAAAACAAAGGATGGAACTTCCTTTGGTGTGATTGTGTTATGTATGTAAATATTTTGTATATATGTTGATTCTATTAGATCATCCTATCTGCTTGTATGTGACGATGATCGTATACGCAATATACGTGAGCAGATGATGTTGCAGGTGAAGTTGGTGAGGTGTAGAGCTGGAGCGGGGGCTAGACTTGGAATATTCCTATAATTTTAGGGTTACATTATCACTAATCACGTTCAAACATAACACTAAAATAATACACATGTTAAAATATCATACAATTGGCATACATAGGACTCAAACCTAAGTCCTCTCACACAATCAAGTACTTTCAACCATTTAAGCTAGTACTTTTCCACGTCATGACAATCCGCATTAAATGCCATAAAGGCTCCTACTGCCCGCATTTATTATATAACTATTTAATTAATTATTTAAATTTCTCGGGTCTTTCATAATTGTTCTTAAAATGATGGAGTTGCGGGATGGTGTTAAAAAGTTTGATGGGAATAGCATGCTTGACAACACCAATGTAAGTTATTGAATGTAATATTCATTAAGGTTTTGGTATATGTTGTTTACTTATAGGTTTTATTTTTGTCTGCACCAATATGTTGTGGGTTGACTAAAGAATAAGTCAGTGTGCAAGAACAACTTCAACATATTTGGTAGCAATACATATGTCAATGAATACTACATGAAGACAACACCAAAATGCAGCAAGTTATACGAGAATATGATTTATTAATTAAATGACAAATGTATATGATGAAACAATGTTGTTAAGAATATTTTTGCCTGACTTCAATGGACAACTTTTTTGTTGATGGGAATTCCAATGTCATTTATTATGACCCATATTGGGTAGATATAATATGGTGTCTGTTGATTACAAAATTGTCTACAACTTTTTCAAAAAATTCTGCGCAACTCCCCGTTTATTTTCGTATGCCCTACATGTGGGTTACTACTACTATGATATATTTTTTTCCATTAAAACTAACTACAATGGAATATCTTTTTGGTCATGGGAAGTCCAATATAAATGTGTATGACCCATATTGGGTAAATAGAACATGGTGTCTAGTGACTACAAAACTGTATACAATTTGTTCAAACAACTCTCCACTTATTTCCATATGAGTACCTAGATGTGGGTTATGCTGCTGCCATATGTTTTTGCCGTTAAAACTGATTGCAATGAAAAGTTCTTTTGTTCATGAGAAGTCCAATGTAATTTTTTATGGCCCATATTGAGTAGATAGAAGATGTTGTTTGTTGATTACAATACTATGTACAATTTGTTCAAAAAACCTAGTGTAACTCCCTAGTTATTTCCACATGGATCTCTAGATGTGGGTTACTACTACTACCATATTTTTTTTTCCGTTAAGACTAACTCGAATGGACTATTTTTTTGGTCATGGGAAGTCCAATGTCAATTTTTATCGCTCGTATTAGGTAGATTGAACATGCTAACTGTTGATTAAAAAACCGTGTAGAACTTGTTCAAAATACCCAATGCTAGTCCCCACTTCTTTGTACATGGGTCCCCAGATGTGGGTCAGTGTTGGTGTCATATTTTTCTTTTCCTTAAGATTGACTCTAATGTACTACTTTTTTGGTTGTGGAAAGTCCAATGTAAATGTTGATGGCCCATTTGGGTATATAAAACATGGTGTTTGGTGATTACAAAATTGTCTACAATTTGTTCAAAAAACCCACCTCAATTCCCCACTTATTTACACATGGGTCCTCAAATGTGGGTTAATGTTGTTGTCATATTTTCTTTTCTGTTAAGACTGACTCTAATTGACTATTTTTTTGGTCATAGGAAGTCCATATGGTTTCGGTTCAGACCACAATCGAAGCCAAAAACCATTCGCACTTTACAAATAAATTTGAAATTTTGGACTATATGGCTTCAGTTCTCAAAAGAATTGAGGAAGAATGGGGGGCTTCTGCTTCGGTTCACACCTAAGGCCAAAAGTTAATCCTTTTTTGCCTCATTCTAATATGCCTCGATTTTGGAATTGGGGCAAAATGGCAAAAATAACCACGGCCAAATCCCTTTCGTGCACTACTGTGTTCTACAAAATATTACAACATTGAAATCAATATTTAGCTAATTGGGGACCATTTTCCTAATGGAAATTACTTAATTAAATAAATAAATATCGAAATGAAATTCAAACGTCACAATATTATTATTCCCAATGTGGGAAAAATTTAAAATAATATCCAGTGCACCAAAAATTAAAATGAAATTAAAATGTAGAGTTATTACAAATACCAAGTTCCAAATAAACAAATAAAAACAAAGTAAAATCCCTAGCTCAATTCCCCAAGCTAGCCTTATGTCATCTAAGCATCCTTAGCATCACCTGTATTATCATCTGCTCTTGTGTAAAGAATTACATGATCATCGCCAAGCACAAACAGAAAGGGTGAGCTTATAAAAATATAAACAACATATAATATAACAAAATGTAAGCAATAGACCCATCTTATTCATCCTAATTAGTTCTTGGCCAAGACCTTAATCCCCAAAGCTTTTAAGCCTTCCCAACACACAAGTCGTTAGCCTTAGATTCAAGATTTATGATGCTCACACGAACCTGCCCGTTCGTGGTCCTACCTCTACGAACCTCCCCGCTCGTAATCCTACTCTATGAACCTCCCCGCTCGTAGTCCTGCTCTATGGACTTGCCGCCCGTAGTCCAACACATGTGATCCACCAGCTACGTACCTCCCCACACGCAACATCTCTCAAATGTGAGCACGGAACATACGAATCTACCTCGCTCGTATCCCCACACGAGAGTAATTGGATATGAACCTCCCTGCTCATATCATCACATGTTCACCATCATCCATGAACCTACCTGCTCATGGCACAACATCCTCTAATCCAAGTATCGCGTCACTGCGCAAAAGCAACACACACAAGCCATTGTCCGTAACATTATCGCCTGGTGCAGCCTAAGCGTCGCCAGGCAAAACCTGCACAGACTGCCTGGCATTACCAACCCCGTCGCCAGGCGCCAAGCTCTAGACAGACCCATTGTTTTAGGGTCTGTCACCTGGCAGAGCACACCGTGCCACTAGGCACCACGCGGTGCAGAGATTTCCCTGGAGGTCCTTTCGCCTGGCATAGCTACCAATGTCCCCAGGCACTGTATCAGTAGCGAACCTGCTGGTTTTTGGCACCCCAAAACGACTTGTTCTCCAATCTCAATTGCTTGAAAGGTATATTGCACATTTGCTTTTGAGGACCTGCTAGTTTACCAGTCATTCTACCATCACTTTAATTTCTTATATCTCATTCATAGGTCCATTTATTCTAACCATTTGATTCACCAAGTTCCCCTTCCAAGCATAATGGTGCAATCCAGCCTAAGAAAATTGCCTTAAAGCATAATGGTACTTTTCCACGTCACAACACTCTGCATTAAATGCCTTAAAGGCTCCTACTACCCATATTTATTAAATAATTATTTAAATTTTTCAGGTCTTACACTACAAATGGAGTTCAATGACATGACTCCTTAAGTGTGTGCGTGGTTGATGCTTCAAACAAACACACAAACTTATTTAAACTACTAATTACAAAGTCTCCTACTTTCACATGTATCTAATACAACACTCGTAAAGTTCTCCGACATCACCTATTTGTGTTACAAAATAAAAAATGATCAAAAGACCATAACTAAAATAAAAGCAAAACCATATAAGTTGTCATACATGACCAAACAATATAAAAAAAAATCAATTACAATAAAACATAAATAATGATGTTTAGCCTGCAACAAATACACACATCCAACATCATGGAAGTGTCTTCTATTTCTTTCATTCCTCAATACCAATGAAGCACTACACAAGCTCCTAACAAAACATTCATACACTATGCAACCCCAATTATATTTACCCAACCTTTTTAGGTCGTTGACAATCTTAAAAACTATGGAAAAAACTATTCCATTTCGATTTGGTGAAAGAAACTTAGATATGTCTAACAAAATATAAATTTATTTAATTTTTTTTTCTAAAACTATCCGCTGTAGCATTGCAAAGAATAACAACATATATATGTCGGGCAATTTATATCTATTTATTCAAGTAACATTAGATGTGTAGATTATCTTTTATTCTTGGTGTGTTTTGCTCAATTCGATAGAGTTACCTCATCATTAGAAGATTATTGTAAAGGTGAAATGTAACAGATAGTATGGTCGATATACCATTGCATGTACATTATATTGTCATGCAGATGACCATTTCCGTTATGGTGTTCCTTGAATGGCACGATTGTGTTGGTCATTCCACATTGTTATCCACCGTTTATGGTATTGTGACCAATTTCTATTCGTTATTCCTCTCATATCATCTTTGTGAGCCTCATCAAGGTTTATTGGTTTTGATGGAATATTTTGTTGGAATCCAGATTGTCGCATCATCAGATCGGCTTACAGAAATTCAACTATTACGAAACGGGTGAGAGCAACAATTGCCCGATTAATGGAAGAAACATAAACAACAAACAATCAATCAACTAATAACTCCTAACGTCAGTCCATGGAAACTAACAAATATGGATATTATTGTATTTGTTGAGGAGGGAATTCCTTAACATAGATACTAAATTTACTCACTTTTGGTAACAAATATTTTCAAATTTTTTTTAACTTAATCTTATTTTATTTATCACATTGTCACCACTTAAGCGATCAAGCAACCCATTTTGAAAGAAAAATTGTGTGCAATGAGATCCTAATTCCCCCAAGCGGTGTCTTGGAAGTTGGAATCATGTGATAATTGTTTTTTCTTTTTCTCATCTATAACCAACCTCATTTATCGATCCTATTTACAACCTTAAGACCATTAATAAGGCTTATCAAGTCCAATTCTATCCACTTAGAAATGAAGATTGTTGGTCCACTTACTACAAACCTGAATTTCATACCAGACCCTCAAATGTGACATAAGACATCAGGAAGACCAACTACTACTTGGATCAAAAACTAAATGAATCAACCAATTTCAAATAAACTAAGAAAATGTTCTTATTGTCATAATGAAGTTGTACGTCTTGGCGAGTTTCGACCGACTTGACGCGTAAAATTCCATACTGTCTTTGGGCGACATGGGCCCACTCAACACATTGGGCTGTAACACGAACATCCTGACCTCACAAGGATAGGAATATGGGAGAATCGGGCGGAAACACAACTATAAAGGCACCAAACATCCTTAAGGAAAAGGGCATGAGATTCAGAGAGAACAGACATAAAACAAAGCATGTAAAGCTAAACCCATCAATTAACTCTTTCTCATCGCAACCTTGACTATCAATTGAACGTCCGAGCGGACCATACGGGAACAAAAGTCATAAGGGAACACGTCCATTTCGTCAATAAATTTTGTTGCTTTGTATTTTTCATTAATTTCTATTATCAAATTACTTACTTCCTTTTTTTTTAATAAATTATTATATATATATATATATATATATATATATATATATATATATATATATATATATATTACAAATCTTAAATGAAGTGATGGATTAAGCTGATATTACATTATTGTACTATAATTATTACAACCAAACAGTGAACATAACGCCAAGTAATACAAAAGTACGTTCATGCATTCGGAAATAACGAAGGATAACGGCCACAATCGATTAAAGAAATAAAACTTGATGAAGTAAACTCTTTGTAGATTTACACTTTTCATTGCACCTTTATTGAAACACCAACACTCCAACACACAAAGTTTCCTGCAAATAATTTAACTCATGTCAACGTTAAGTAGAGTGGCAATGAAATGATAAATGTACAAAGTCATAAAATACTCTACAAGTATAAGTTTTTATCCATCTTTTTATGGACAAAAAAATTATGTAAAACCTAAATGTGATAAGTGACAAATACTAAAAATTAGATTTAAGTATAATTTATCCTTATACCACACTCTATTTAATTGAAATATGAATGTTCAATATCTAAAATTAGATATTTATAGATGATTTGGTAACTGATAACAGAATAAGAAAAGTTTAACTCATTTTTATAAAATCAATTTGGAAAGTGAGAATTGTTACACTTATGTACTATAAAGTAGTTTTATATATGATAGATGTAAGATTTGTAACAATAAGCATATAAAAAGGATAATGTTTATAAAAAATGTTGTGGTGCATCATGAGGTGGAGATGTAAGAAAGAAGTGAAGTACGGAAAAGGAAGTGAAACTAACCCCATAAGGCTAGTAGCCAACATAGACAGCAGCATTAACAATGTAGCAGTCATCGTTCTTCTCAGCTACTTCTTCAGTTGAGCACACTAATCCACCATCCACTACATCAAACTTCATAATTTCCCCACTGAAATTATTTTCAAACAAAACGTAAGTTCAGTGATTATGTGCATCAAAATTCTGATTTAAAAGAGGAGTAGTGTTTGTACTCACTATGGAAACACAGACTTGATTTTATCCTTATCCAAGTTTTGTTGCAGAGGATGAGGCACCCCCAGTTTCACATGTAATTTCATGTCATCTGATGTCACACCAGGGATGCTACCTGCACCAAATTTTAACTTTCAACCTATGAAGTCTGGATACGGAGACAGACACGGATACGACACGGACACGGATACGAACACGAACAAAGATACGGCTAAATGGAAAAATATATGATATGGAACACAACATGTATATAGATATTAGTTTCAACTTTCAACTTACACATTATCAAATAGCACAAAAATATGAATCTAATTCCTCTATCTAATATCCAAAAAGTGAAAAGTAGTAACTATATACTATTTTTTTATTTTTATAATCATAATAAAAATTAATATGATAAATTTACAGGTTTATATATTTTTTAGAAAATAATTGAATTTGTGGTTATTATAACGTTGTGTTGAAGTTATGTCAAAATTATGTTAAAGAAAAAAAAATGTCTTTCAAATTGTACGCTTTACTAATATATATCGTATGAGTGTCGGTGTCCGATACGTGTCTATATATATTCACCGGAAATTTCATCTCCATAATTTTTATTTCCTCAAATTTTATTTAAATAGCAGCAAAAGATTGAATGAGAATGGATATAAAGAATGTTGAAAGTCATCAATGAGTTAAATTTTTTAAAAGTCTTCTAAAATTCAATTCTGCTTCCAAATATAAAATGGGAAAATAAAATTTTCGGTTAATTGGTAATCAATTAAAAGTTAACATTAACGTGAGTTACAATAAAACCTAATTCAGAAATACCTTTTCGGAATGCTGGAAGTGAATTGGTAGCGATGGCATCTCTGCATGCTCTCATTGCAGCGGCTGTGATGTCTTGACTGTGAAATACATTTTAAGATCAGTAATATCATGCGGATCAAACAATAAAAACTACTAATATCATTTCAATATACAAAAGGTTTTGTAATGTTAGTGAATATAAAATATGTACAGAGGTAAAAAAAAATGAGACAAATGTTAAGCACAATAACTGGTGATCCAGATAACAATTAGATGAGCTTATAATATAATGCTCTCCTTATAATTTTTTTTAAGTTTAATTATATATAAATTTAATTATTAAGATGAAATCAAAGGTATTATGAAGTTATTTAAAGTTATCAAGTTCGCAAGGATATATTGAAAATTTTACATTTATTAAGAATTATACTAGATGGTAATACAAATAAATATATAAGTCAGATATAATTCTCATTTTAAGAGTATTAAATAATTAACAAGGTAAAGTTGGATTAAGCATAAACTCAATTCAATTAAAATAAATAAATTAGTAGTATGTGAATTCGTTATGTCTGGTCCGAATTCGTCTTATATATGTTAATGAAGAAAATTTTAATTAACTGAATATACGAATAGATATGATACTGACTTTTTAGATCTAGTAGGAAATAGATTGAACATGTTACACATTTTGATAAACATGAATAATACTAGTTCTGTTTCAGATTACTTAAAACAACTTTAAGACAATTTAGTTTATTGGATAGTTTATTCTAAAATTTATATGATTATAATCTTTTCTTTATTTGATAGTAAAAATATAAAAGAAAAGTTGTGTATTTAATTCTTAACACAACTACTATATTTATTTTATTGTAATTCTTATTTTTTACAAAAATATATTCAATAAATATTTGATTGGTATCCAATTAAAATAAAACAAGAAACAAATTTGATATATATTTGATATCGAGAATAGAAAAGAATACAAGTTTTTCTATTAAGGAATAGAGATGGATATTGAAATTTGCGTAACAACATTTTATTATGTAAAACATAGAAATTAAATTTTCATAGTAATATTTCATTGAAAAAAAAATCATTAATTTCTTTTAGTAAACAATTTATAGCCTTCTCTTTTTCTTCACTAAACTTTATCCCGAGAAAACAAAAAAGTAAGATATAGAATGAATACCCATGAAGATCATAGCCAACACCCATCTCAACGAACAAAAGCTTCATGTCATGCACTGAGCTTTCTTTTTGTCCACCACCTTCCATTATCACGATATATTTCTTCTTCAATTAAGTGATTGTGTTGTTGGAAAAACTTTAACTATTTATACTTATCAGATTGAAACCTTTGTTTCTGAAATTTGTTGTTTATAAGCACATGTCTATGCGAAATGGAGACAGCTCATAACATAGCTTTTCGTGTGTCTTTGTATATGTGCCAAATCAACATTGAGATTGTGATACGTGTATCATAACCTAAGAATACGGTCAAATGTTTTTCAACACGTACGATGCTACGTACGTAACATGCATGAGCGGGTTAAATTTCTGTAATGAGTATATTTAAAATTAATTATTAATTGATTAATCATGTGATAGATCATTTTTTTTTAATTTATTTTGTGCTTGTTTAGTTGAATATTTTTATGTGTGGATATTTAACTCGCTTATTTAAACTACGTCTGTTATAGTTTTTAAAATGTATTTTATAAAATAATGCCTAATATTTGAACCCCTTTTTTAATATATAACCCTTATAAACTTCAAGATCTGTCTCTTACCAAACATGTTTCACTAATAAACTTATGAATATTAACACTAATAAATTATGAAGTGTGTTAATTAATAGTTTTAATATTTAATAATAAATAGTACTTCAAGCCGCCTGATTTTTTGATTCATATTCTTTTAATTAGTCAATTTAATTATATTTATAATTAAATTGATAGGATGACAAAAAATAAACGGATAAATTATTACCCATGCCATACAACTTCGGTTTAAAAGTGTCTCCACGCCATACAACTTCGGATAAATATTACCCATTTTTGTGAAAAAAAAAAAAAAAAAAAAACAGAAACCGGAGGCATGTGTAGTATATCTTTCTACCTAGCTTAAATATTTCGTTCTGCATGTGCCACGTCGTCACTAAGCTACGCCACGTATATATGAAAATGCAACACATATAAATTTGTTTTAAGAAATCAAACTTCAAAAATCACTTCTCAATAATGTGTTCATCTCTATCTATTTTGGAAAAAATAAAATAGTGTAACCTAACAAAAGTAAGTTCCAAAGCCCAATTAAAAAAAATAAGTTTAAAAATAACAATTACAAATTTTTAAAGTACAAAGCTTCATAAAATCCTCCGAATAACCTAGCCGCCTACAAATTGCTTTAATCTAAAAAAACAGTTCAAACTCAATTTCCTTAATTTGTATATTACGTTACATACCATTTAACCTATTTAAAAATCTTAAAATATAACATTTTCTACTGTCATGCCTAATTTGAACTGGCTTTTAAAATAAACAAATGTAAAATAGAAATCTTTGCAATTTATCTTGTTGAAACTTATCTTGTTGCAACGTATTACCAAACGCATAAAAGTTAGTTCTTACAATTTTTCACTAATAAGCAAATTCAAATTTGAGGGAAAACCTATTTTATTGAGAAGAAAATAAAGTGTTATAAACATAAAATGCTTACCTTTCGATGATTAATTGCATGTTAAAAAAACATTTCTATATAGTTATCCAATGAAAGTAGTTTACAATAGTGCTCACATGATACCTCTCAATGCCATCTTAAAATATAGAAGAAATGTACAACTTTTCATGTTATTGTATAGCAGTTGGCATGAATTGTTCAAATCAAGAGTTCATTAACATGATAAACCGAACGAAGCTCTGCAAAACGTGAAAGTTAATAACCCACATAAACAGCAGCATTCACAATATAACAATCATCATTCTTGTCACCCATTTCCTCTACAAGCACCCCACTTGAGCATATCAAACCACCGTCCACAACTTCAACATTCAAAATTTCTCCACTGCAATTTCAAAAAGATAAGTAAAGAAATATAAATATAACATGTTATTATATATTAAGCTTTAAAAATAAAAACAACACGAACTGAGTAAATAAGCATAGTAGATTATCAACTACCGAAAGAAATGAGCAAAAGCACAGGTCAATACATGTTCATTAGCATATACGAACACCAAAATTATGTTTTTGTTCAGGGCTTCAAGCCAAAATATATAAACTTCAATACAGAATACAAACAAGGAGAAAAGAGTAACTTAGGTTTCTGATAGAAATGTTGAGTTTAATATCCAATAACCAGAGTACAGTAAAAGATTGAAATAACAACAGTTAATTTTACAAGAAAAAATCATTGATGATATATGATTTCATATTGATGGTCATGTCATCACTTAAATAGAACAATATGAAAAAATAACAAAATAAGGCCTAATTTTTCACTGTTCTGGGCACTTACTACGGAAAAACTGATTTAACTTTCTCCATATCCAAAGATTTCTGGAGGGAATGAGGAACCCCTAGCTTGATCTGCAATTTCATCTGGCCAAAACTGACTCCAGGAATGGAACCTAAATCAAACTTGTCTCAATTAGAAGGAAAAACTGTACTCAGAGATGTCATAAAACAAGTTATCTTTCTTAATGTCAGTTTGCTGTACATTCCCTAACTAGCATAGGCGAAATTAAACATTCCATGCATTGATTCCTTTCACTTTCCTGACCATGGAAAAAAATCATGTAAGTGATTCTACTATTTCTTCATACTTTACCCCATATACAGGACAATACATGTTTAACTAATAGCCACTAGGAAAATAAATATTTGTAAAGACATTTGCAAGCAACATGCTGAGAAACAAAAACAATGGAGAAAGCTAGCAGCGTAGTGTAGAGTGCAGATAACAGAATACGGATATCTTAAATGCTGTTGTAGGACATTTATAATGGAAAAGAAAGATATTCAATCTCAAGACAGAAATTTGGCAATTATAAAGTAGTACAACATCTTCAAACGAAAGGAATGAAGATGACTCGACTAGGATGCGTTGCAACTCTAAAGTACTGTAAAGGTCAGGTAGACCGTAAACTTAATCTCCATAATACAAGATGAGCAGGGTACTTAATAGCCTTTAGCAAAAACATTCAAAAGGCTAAGGAGTTGATGTACTAAGAAGGCCAAGTAAGCCGCAAACTTCCCGGACTAATAGAAAGAAAGAAAAGCCGCATATCTCTTCTATGAGTCACCAAGGCCGGTTACTTCCCCGCAGGACGCATAATAATCATGGTAACAGCAAAACTAGTCAACCCCTTAGCCTCCAACTAGAACCTAAGGCCGACATAAAAAGTTGACTACATAGATATCACACCAAAGACATCCCAGGCAGCAAACTAACGCAAAGTAAGCAGACATCGAAAGAAAAGTAACGCGACGGTAGACCGGTACATATATGACTTTCCTCCCAACCTAACTTAGACAAATTTAAGTAAATTACCAACAAGGCATCTAATAGAAATTGGGCCTGCTTAGCCCCAATAAGGGTCCAAAGCCCAGGCCCATAAAGAGTAATTAAGGTAGTCAAAAGTCAAATAAATCATTATAAATAAAACTTAACCCACGTAATCAAAGATCCGCAATTCATTAATCCAATAAACTGTGAGTTGACTTTGGAAAAAGTTCTGCTAACTTGATCGTTGGAGTCTTTTTTGCAGATACAACCTCCCTCGTAGTAAGGGAAAGAGCGGACGAATACTTAGTAGACGAACCGGACCAGAGACAGGAATCCATTAAGAAGCCTAGAAGTTGCGGTAAGATATTGTTTTGGTCTCATGATAACCTCGTATTGCTCCTGGAGGAATATCTAACAAGACACAAAATCATGAAATATAAGATATTCATGATACCTCTACTTTATTACAAATAAGAAATGGTATTACTATAATGAAACAAAAGGAAATTATTTCAATTTCATTTTTGTTTGACCCTGTTCAGTCTATTAAATAAAACTCTAGAAGAGTAAACAGTTAAATCAGTCCCTAAAAGAGAGAGAATTGGTCATATTAATCTTTGAGCCATGAAAATTTCAAAAGTTTTCCTAAATAGGCATTTAATTGTCAAACTAGTTCCTGAATGCTGTATTTAACCAGTCAAATTAGTCTCAACGATTTGTGACAAAAAGAGCTAATTGGTTGAAGAAATGTACATTTAGGAGCCTTAAGCATAATTTCTATCATTCAAGCTCTTATTTTGATTTGCTTCATATTTACCGTATGTACACCAAGAATATCTCCCAACCAAAACTATACACTAATTTCTTTCAAGGGACAAAGACCACCAAAGTGAGCCTTGCATCTTCCAACAATTCAGCAAGAAAATGGACTTGCTTCAATTTGCAATAAGATCAAGTTCAGTAGTCAATAATAAAGGTGGGGACAGACTACCATAGAAGCTCGAACTTTCATTTGCTTCAATTTCTAACAAAACGAAAGTTTCTAGCGTCACAAAATCCAACCATTACATTACACTTTAACTAACTATCTTATTCTTTCATAAGAAGCAAGGCACCACCCCCATTAATTAACGTAACCAAATGTTCAATGTCATTGGGCAACAAAAAACCCCTTATGTTACACCAAAAAGATAAACTATATTCCCATTCATATTTTCTATTAACTAAGACGGCTAATGTGTCTTATGATAGAATAACTCAACAATAACACTAAGAAGTTGAACAGTGTAAAACCCAATATGATTATACACACACACGCACATATACCTCTGCGGAAAGCAGGGATTGAATTAGAAGAAATTGCATCCTTGCACGCTCTCATTGCTGCTACTGTTATGTCCTGTCTGTTGGGTTCATCGCCATGTCAGCAAAAACAAAAGAAAAAAAGACCAAAAATACGAAAAAAAAAAGGAAGAGAATACAACACCCATGTTGGTCGTAGCCGACACCCATCTCCACGAACAAGAGCTTCATTGGAGAGGATGACCCTCTGCTACCTTCACTCCCTTCAACCGCTTCCATAGTTCGGGAAATTGCAGAAAGTAAAAGCTTCGATGAGCGATGTGAGAAAGAAAGAGTTTTGCGGAAACGTTGAGGAAAAGAGTTTGAGCCCAAATCAGTGATGGGAAACGATGAAAATTGAAGATTTAGAAGTGAATAACAGCATTCGGTCATTTCTCTCTCACAAGCTCAGCGAGAAATGGAATCAAATCAATATTGATAACCGATTCGGGCGAATCACTGCTGACCGGTCTCCACAATTTTACCTTTCTCTGGTTTAACTCTCTCTGTCAATTCACTTATTATATAATAAATTATAAAATTACTATTTACAAATTTATACCTTATCTGATTTAAAGAACTACTGTTTAAAAATGTATTTTACTACAAAATATTTATTATTTAACAAAGTTAAGAAGATAGTTATTATGGCTTTGATTTTTTTTACTTAATTGAAATGTGCATCACTGTATTTTACAAAATCAGTCACTTTTTTACTTGATTAAAATGTTAGTCTTTAATTTTCTTTTATACTTTTATTGTCTTAATTTTTATTCATCCATGAGTTTAGAGTCAGAATTTTCTAACACACTTTTAATCCTTTAATTCTTAAATATTTCTAACTTTATTCAATTTTCAGATCATTATTTTGGATATGTAAGGATATATCCAATGAATTTGGCTAGTTGATCATATTTGTAGATAATTAAACTAAAAAGTAAATAAAACTATTTATACTATTATCTATAATATTAATAAAGGAATTTGCATATAGAACCATTTTCAGTTTTACCCTTTTAACAATTATTTTTTTATTCCAAATAAAAAAAAAACTCTTTATATTGTTGTTGTTTGTGGTCTTCTTTGTCCTACATTATTCATCATCTTCTTATTTGTCATCCAGTAATATGTTGTGTTTTTCAAGTCTCTCTTGCAGTCGTCTTTATCATGCAATTGTGATATGGGATACAAAATCAAAGTAGTTCTTCTTGTAACATCTCTAAGGAATATTACGAAAATTTAATAAATAAAATTCAAGATAAAATAAAGAACGCATTTAATAAAACCATTTGCCAAAAAAACACGAGAAATTTAAAACTTTAATATCATTGTCATAAACGAGGAGTCAATCCTCATAAAACTCGAATAAAACTCAATGGCTCTTGAAATGATTACATAATTATTTCAAAACTAAAATATTACATATATATATATATATATATATATATATATATATATATATATATATACAAAAATCCCAAGCTAGCCCCCGCTCCGAGTCTATGCATCTCTTGGCCCACCTGTCACATCATCTGCTCCCGGATCCGATCATCGCCACACACACACAGATAGGGTGAGCTATGCACAATAAAGTATCAACAAATATATGAAATAAACATGTTTCCCAACCCAAAACAACATAAGTACAAAACTCATAATTTCCAAATCACCCAACCATGACCTCATAGTCCTTCATGAGTCATATGCATGAACTAGGTCTTGGGACTTCCCTGTGCTCCCACGAAACTAACTCATTTGTGGTCCAATCCTATGAGCCTATCCCGCTCATAGTCCTGCCCTACAGACTCCTCGTCTGTAGTAAAACACCCAAGTCTCATACTTAGACCCTAGCACGCACGCAATCACCATACTATGGACTCCTCGCCCAATAGTAGCCGACGGGAACATCACAGTTCCTTGCCCATCGTGCGCCCGACACATGCAATCACCATACTAAGGACTCCTCGTCCAATAGTAGCCGATAGGAACTCAACCAGTTCCTTGCCCATCATGTGTCCAACCACCGAGCACATCCCAAACCCCTATTGGACTTAGTCCTTCAAGCCCAAATGCCACACCACATGCATAAAATTCCTATACTTAGGATAAAGTAACCAAATCACACCCACAAGCAATTACAACATGTCAAAATCACATAAACTCGCTTAAACCAGGGACACTCGCCCAAGCTAAGCCCTCATTCTCGCTTGGGCTAGCTCCCCTCGCCTAAGCGAGCCTAAACAGTAGCATCAACTCGTCATCTCACTTAGGCGAGATCTTCCCGCCTGGGCGAGCCACACATTCGCCCAAAACCACTCTAACACCTCGCCTAGACGAGTCTTCAACAAAACACACAAGAACACACTTCAAGAACTCGCTTGGGCGAGCGACTCTCGCCTAGGCGAGAGTGTCAGTCGCTCAAAACTCAAAACATCTCGCTTGGGCAGGATATTGTAAGACCCGCAGAATTTAATTAATTAAATAAATAAATAATTAATAAATGCGGGAGGCTAGTGCATTTATGACATTAATTTATGTTATGTATGACGTGGAAAAGTGCTAACTCAAATGGTTGAGAGTACTTTGATTGTGTGAGAGGACTTGGATTCAAGTCCTATGTATGCCAATTATATGTATTTTGTTGTTAATGTTTTAATAATATGTTGGGCCACACTCAGTATGAGATAATGCTTGAAATGTATGTGTTAGTAAGAAATATGGGTTGGCCTGATGGTTTAGAGTTGACTTAACTTTGGGCATGGTGTGGGTTTGAACCTGGGTGGACTCAAATTTAACTTCTTTTTGCTAAAAGGTTGTGTGGCTGAATATGAATAGTTGAGAGAGACTTTAGCAGAAGGGGGTGGCTAAAGGGGCTGAAAAACCATTAAGGGATGGGCCTTGAGTAGAAATAAAGGTTAATTCCCGTTTTTTTTTTATTAACCAATTAGTAAGACCTATAAAAGACAACTTTTGAGAAGAGAATAGGGTTTGGAAAGCTATTTTCTGAGAGGTTTTAGAGGGAGGACGAAAATTGAGAGTGAAGGGAGAGTTGAGAGTGAAGTAGAGAGGGAAAAAGGAAGTGGTTGCACGGTCAGTCCTTGTTGATCAAAGGAATCCTTCAAATTCAAGTTTTAAGTGGGGATTTTCAGGTTAGGGGAGCTGAACCTGAATTTTCGTTTTAACTATCGTATGCTGGTAATTCTGATAGGTTTTGTACTCTGAATTTCGTGATGCACATGAGGGAATTTGGGGTTATGGGTTTTGGGGACTGTTTCATTGAAATTGACCTAAATGCATGCATATAATGGGGTTGTGTTCGGGGTATTCTGTGATTATGTAAAGTTGGGTTGTTGGGGCATAACTTCGTGTCCAATTATGTTCATATGCCTATCTGAGTTGTGCTGAGTGAATTGGTAT
>Ga0209589_1006021_pt1 | contig 20278 bp, 10 predicted proteins | sample CowpeawhiteBW_FD_187525 | JGI IMG/M metagenome (GOLD analysis project Ga0209589, IMG submission 187525) | Root nodule microbial communities of legume samples collected from California USA - Cow pea white BW (SPAdes) (version 2) | ecosystem: Host-associated > Plants > Roots > Nodule | place: USA... | reverse complement strand
TATATATATATATATATCAATCAATATATGCAAACACAATTCAAAGGAACTCTATCCTTTGATTTCATACCATATGGTCATCACCATGTTATTTATGTTTTACATCTTTAGATGAATACCTCAAGATGTCTTGCTGCCACACCTACAACCCATCCATACGAGTCACAACTCGCACACTCACACCGGCAACACTCGCCAATTTGAGCCACAACTCAAGGATTCCTCGTGTTCATCCGCCATCCCGAGCCACAACTCAAGAGATGCCATTCTGAGCCACAACTCAAGGAATGCCACGTATTTTCCCTCTATCCCGAGCCACAACTTAAGGGATACCGTTTTGAGCCGCAATTCAAGGAACACCCCAACAAGACAATCTTTAAGGTATCACCAATGCCTTGTAAACCACACACATCCAAAGCAACAAGTCACAAGTCCTAACTCTGCATTATTGCCTAGCGCCGCTCTAGAGCTGCTAGGCGAAATTGAGTTGCAGACCGCCTAGTGGAACGCATCTGCTACAAAGCGCCAAGTGCCTCTAATGCCACTGACTCTGCAAGTATCACTTGGCGGAACGATCTTCATCGCCAGACACCATATGCTTCAGGTCTTCTTTGGTTTTGTAGCTATCGCCTAGCGATTTAACCATTACTATCAGATGCTACACCAGTACTCGCACAATAGTAGTTTTTAGTCACACAAAACAGATTTTCATCATCAATCCAGTCCATAAACCCCAAGGCAACCCTCACGAAGTTACTTGCGTCAATTCCGACACATATTAGCTTATTATTGATGTTCCTACACCCGAATAGGTTCACCAATCCAAGACCAATCCAAGTATCTCAATAATTTGATTTGCTTAATAACAACTTTGTACATCCAAAGTTAGCAACACATATCCTCAAATCAATGCTTGATTACAGGACCTAATCACCCCACACGTATTCCAAAACCTCCGAAAATTACAGATTCAATCTCCTCCCACAGTTCAAGCACACCGAGAGTAACAATTGGATGCTCATATGAATTTATATGCTCCTACTGCATTATTCTACGGTCCAATTATCAATTAGGCATAAATATTCCAACATTCACATTAGTATTCTAACATTCACTTTTTGGATCCCTACCAACACATAGTTTAAACTCAAGCAAGACCCACTCATTATATACGTTTTATTCTAAATATATGTTTCCCACGTTAAACCATGAATCACTTAATTTTAACAAAAATTCCATTTTGCTCAGAACAACTCAACACCCGCAACTGAATAACACATCTATCTCATACATGTCCTTAAATTTATTTAACCTCAATCGTAGCCCTCCCCTTTATCCCAATGCCTCATGCGCAGTCAGAATTCACCTTGAGCTTCACGCTTATACCTTCGCATTTAAACATACAATGGTCCAGCACTTCATTCCATCAAATCCCAACAGTCATATATATATATATATATATATATATATATATATATATATATATATATATATATATATATATAATATTAATTTAATAATATAATTTTACTCTCTCTTAGAAATATATAATCAGCTGCTCACACATTGTGACATTAAATTAAGTTCACATTTCTTGAGATCAATATTTTTATATTAAAACTTTAGTTTAACACCATTAGAGTTAATGAGCAGTATCAATTTTAGAATATAATGATTTCATTCTAATTTTATTTTTAAAAACGATGTTAGCAAACTAAAAAGAATATTATAAATTACTTTTTTAATGTCAACTCTTAGACATCGATCTTTCATCAAATACAGAGGATTACTATGACATTACAGGGAATCTTTACTGGTCAAAAGTTGATTCTGAAGCTTAGATTTGTACTAATTTTCTAAGAACATGATTATGATATTGTGGTTGTGTCAGGCCCTAAGAATAAATTTAGTATAATAGTTAATGTAGGTTTTCTGCACTTGTCTGGAACGGAAAAAGAATGCGTCACAAAATTGACAGATCCATCCATCTTGTTCACTACCAAACCTGTGTTCCCTTCCCTAGTAAGGCAAGTGAAAAACCAATTGTAGCCTTATAGTAAAAGGATACATTATTTTATTTTTATTTTTTCTTTTGCAATCTATATATTAGGATTTCTTTTAAGAACATGTTATAAAGGTGACGAAGGGCTTGATGGATGTGCGTGTATTTACAAAATTATATTTATAATCTACACACTCTCACACCTAACATATCTCTTTCTCAACATTTAACAGCTCAAAATTTGTTTTTGCCTTCAATTTAAATTTTTTTATCCATTCTTTCATTCCATTGAAAATCGGATCACCTCGGGTAACGCATAAGTTCGACATCATTTTTTTTTATCTTCTTCTTTCTTTTATTAATTAAGTTCATAATAAAATTTGGTTATTTTAAACTATTCCTAAATTTTGAATAGCTTTATTGTTTAATTTTGGAAGTTGATTTGGAATAAAGGATTATTGTAAGAGAAACTATTTATGTTTTTTATAATAAAATTTTAGGATGGGTGATTGTAGGATTGACAAATATATGATCCCGTGAGTATTATCTAAACTTATTTTTTTTATGAAGAATTATCATATTGATTGGGTATGAGTATGAGTATGAGTATGAAAAATACATGACTTTTTCAATTGGTTATGGGGATGAGGATGAGATGTACATATTTGTCCCGTCTCCATCTCCATTTCTGTTATAACACTCATCCCTACCCTATCTCTTTCTCCGTTTAAATTATTAAAATACTAATAGTCTATTATGTAACTTTATATATATTTTGGGAAAAACACATCATCAATTAAAAAATATTGGTCTTTTCCTCCAAGAATCACTCCATTAATATAGAAATAAGTTAAAAAGAAAGAACACAAAAATATAACGTGAAACATCCAAAATCGTAGAAAAACCACGATTGTTGTCTAATGTCAATAAAAAATTTCACTATGTGAAAATTTGTACAACACATAGACTGCCTCTCATGCCCTTAGATCCAAAGTACACTCAAACTCTCCAAAGTAAGAATTTAACCCAAACCTCACAACACTCTACTACAAGAGTATAAGAAAAGTCAAATACAAGCTTAAAGTGTCTTTGACTGTGGCAAGAAACACTATGGACTTAGAGCTCATTATATAGTTACTAACACCACTTCCTAGCTTATTCTACGCAATGTATGACTTTTCAAGACTTATTATTTTCATCAGCCCAACAATCTCCATCGTGATTAAAATAAATGCATCTTCATTGCCTATACCAACAATCATACTCCACTATAAAGAGTATACTCACTTGGAATTAAACTGTCAAAAGAATTTCCATACACCATGCATCAATGCTAACCAATGCTCGTGCACAATCCTTATGCAACTTGCATCAATACTAGTCAACGCCTGTGTATAAAATTATCATACACCTTACATCAATGCTGATCAATGCCCGTCTATAATCACAACATACCTTGCATCAATATTAGCCAATGTCTTTGTCTAAAATTACACTATAAAAACGCATCCTTTCCCATGGCAACGTGGTTATGCCATGAGGACATTTATCACATTTCTCACAAAACATCACCGTCTCCCAAAATGAGAGAGACACTCTTTTCTGAATTTGAGTCACTTTTTCGTGATGTATCTGCACCTCGACAAGTTTTCTTTACATGCTTAGGCTTTCCACATTGTCAACATACCACTTTCATTTTGTGGTTTTTGTTCCCATGTGTCCCACTTCTAACAATAATCATTAAGTTTGTTGTCATGCTTTAATTACTTTTCATCCTCCTTTCTTTAGAAAGGATCTTACTAGTAATTTCATCAAAACTCAAAGTTTCTTTGCCATACATCAAAATAGGCTTGATAAGCTCATAAAAGGACGGAAAAGACCAAATGAGTCCTAATGATATATCTTCTTCTTCGACCTAAACTCTAATCGCCTATAATTTAGAAACAAATTCATTAATATTGCTAATATGATAAAAGACTTTTGTATCATCACCCATGCGTAGGTTATGAAACTTTTCCTTCAATAACAATCGATTTGAGATGCCCTTTGCCTAATATAAGCCTTCAAGTTTCTTCTACAGTTCCTTTGTCGTCGTCATTTTCTGCATGTTTTACAAGAACATTCTTAGCCAAACACAGACAAATTGCACTAGCAGCTCTTAAATCAAGCTCCTCCCATTCAGTTTTCTTCATGTTAGAAGTTCTTCCTTTCAACGCCTTGTGTAATCCATATTGAATCAACACATTTTTTACTTGATTTTTCCACTAGCCAAAATTCATCCTTCCATCAAATTTCTCGATGTTACATTTGACCACACTTACAAAGGCCATTGCAACCTCAGCAACCAAGGATGATTCTCCAACGTGAAGGAATTAATCTTTTTTTATGTGGAAGATCAAACTACGCTGCAACCACAAAGCATGCTAAGAAAAAAATTCTATCAAACAATAACTTGATACTACTTGTTGGGAAAATGCATCATTAATTAAGAACATTATCGTCTTTACCCCAAGAATCACCCTATTAACATATAAATAGGATAAAAATAAAGAACACAAGAATATAATGTGGAAACCCCAAAGTCAGAGAAAAACCACAATCGTTCTAATGACAACAAGAGAATAACACTATGTGAAAAATTGTATAATACATAGACTACCCTCCCATGCCCTTTGAACCCTAGTTCATCCACACTCTCCAAAGCAACAATTTAACCTAAATCTCACAATGCTCTATTATAGAGTATAAGAAAAGTCAAATACAAGCTTAAAATGTCTTTGACTGGGGCAAGAAACACCATGAAATTAGAGCCCATTATATAGTTACCAACACTCACTCCCTAACTTATCCTAATTGGTATGGAACTTTTCGAAATATATTATAAGCGAGGATTGTGTTTTGTTTGAAAACTATTTGAATGTTTGAAACTTTATATTAATTGAGTTTTAATTAATATATTATTGATTTTAATGTTTGAATTTAATACTCTCAATGAGAAATTGATTTAGTGTTGAATTATGCCTTTTAAAGTATCTTGTTTATTAGACTGAGTTTAGATTATGTTTCAAATGAGTAGAGTTAATTTTCTTTAGTTTTCATGTATTAGTTTATGAGTTTGATGTTGATTTATATATATATATATATATATATATATATATATATATATATATATATATATATATATATATATATATATAATTTGAATGACCAAAGTTGAGTTTGAATAAGTGAATGATGTTGTATGAGAAAATTATAGATTGCATTGATAATTTTGAATTGCTAGAAAGTTGTATTCGTTAGAGTAACTTTTAATTATACTTTTGAAAACTGATTAGTTATGCTATATGAGGTTATTTTTTTATATATTTATTTGTGGAAGATTTTCGCTTAAGAGAAGATATAATGGAAATTCAAATATTGCTTTCTGCCGTATTTTCCGTATTTTCACTCAAAAAAAGAAATTTTCATTCAAGTTGAAAATATGATTTTTTTTTTCTTTTTCTTTTCTTATCTCTTTATTTGATTGTACATGAATGCTTATTATAAATATAATGTGAATGTTAGTGTTCTTGAATGGGACCAAACGACCTCAAGAGTCTTCTACTCTTCCCTTCTTCTCCTCTCCAGTTGTTTCTGAGTTGCTAGCAAGCGTCGCTCCCGGAGGGTGGATACTTGCAGGTACTTCGACGCTCAAGTTAGTCTTAACTCAACACAGTGTATAAGTGAGTATAGAGATCAGAGAAAGATGATCTTACCTTTGACTATTCAACCCTATTTTATATTACCTAGATTATATCTTCTTATTACTAACTTTGGGGTCGTTTTTATTCTTTCATAAATACTAATAAAACCCCATGAATGTTTTATTGTAACTGCCAAAGATTCTCCATGTACCATTATATTTTCCTAATCAGTATGGGATTGCACATCTTCATTTGTATGTTTGTACCTTGCCTATCTTCACATTGGGCCAAGACATCCCTAACCACTATTTGGGCCGAGATGAACCAACACCTTTTTGCACAAATGGGTCGAGATATACCCGGCACCCACTGTGGTTAGCTTCCCCAACGCTTCCACTGCGCATGCCTGGGCCAAGTTGCTCCCTACCATCCTAGCCGAGATCTCCCCAACCATCATGGCCGGGTAATACTCGCCCCGCTGTACAGTTAGTTTGTATACTTAATTGATTTATGATTTTTTTAAAAAAATATGTTATATGAAAATGATTGTTAAGACTTATAAGAATTGTATGAATTTGTGGTCATATACATGGGATGATATGTGAATTGTTGTTTGGTTTGTGTATGAAAGTATTCACACCTATGTTGTAATAGATGTCCCTTTACTTCATGAATGGTTTAAGTCACATAGACTAATACTCATCTCGTGGTCATCCTCATCCCCGTTTAAATTACTAAAGTAGTCATAATTTATTATACATATTATTCTCTTAGCCTTTAGTTTTGTAACTCTTTTTCTTTTGTTACACTTTTTTCTCTTCTCTTCTAATTGTTTGACTTGTTCTATATCCAAAAAATCCACTCACATTTCTAAGGTACTTTTCCCATTATCACAACCTTTCTAAGGTACTTCTACTCTTTTTTAATATTTAATATTTAATATTTATTTTTTTCAACATGAGAATGTTTAACTCTCAATTCTAAGTGTTCAATCGCATAAACTTTTTTATTAGGTAATATAAAAAACTTATCTTCTTTATTCTCTTTCATCCTTAATTTTTGATTCATTTAAAAACTTTTGTTTTGCTTAAACACTTTTCATGATCTTTTAACAGTTCAACTAGTTTGATATTTGAAAAGGTTTTTTTAGATCTCTAAAATATTTTTCATCTTAACATATCCTTAATTATACATTTGTTATTCTTTGTACGATTTCATTCAGTGATGTATCAAATTGTTTCTAAGTCACACATTTGATCATTTTTACTTCTTTTTAATATTTTTATCTGTTATTTATTTTTGTCATGTAAAATACAATTTTGATGATTTTTGATATAATTATTTTTTATTTTTTAATTTATTATGATAAGTGTAATTTTATCACTATAATTATATGAAATATTTCATTTACAATAATATATAATAATTTAACGTTATTGTCATGAATTTTGTTTATCATCACCACTAAAAAAATTTATGTAAAATGCGGCAGTTATTTTTCTATATTGTGGTGATTTTAATCGTCACTATTTATACCTATAGCGGTTTTAAAAACCTTGCAGTAAAATATGGCCATTTCAAGTGAATCGTTGCAATAACATTCATTTATTACAGTGTATCAAGTGAAGTTATATATATATATATATATATATATATATATATATATATATATATATATATATATATATATAAATAATAATAATTATTCGAAAACAATTCCAATGTAAATAGCATCACATTGAAACATCATTATTCTCGTTATATTATGAAGTTTTCAAATATTATAATTCACATATTATATTATTTATAATAATCCACTAGTGTATATAATTTCGTAATTAATAAAATATATTTTTCATAATGATAGATAAAAGATATTAAAATATACAATATTATACAAAAGAAATTAACCGACATTTGGTTTTCATTAATTATTTAACATAACAAAGTGCATTTGACAATTACATCAATATAAAAAAAAATGTTTATATATTCGAAAAAAAGTTATCACAACATATTTTCCTAATTAGTACTTCTTCGCTTAATTATGTTAGACTTAGACATGCTAGTTTCGACCTTAGGTTAACTTGTCTTGACCTTTGTCCGACCCGTCTCGACCCATCTCAATCTTCAGACCAGGTTGACCCATCTTGACTTTCCGTTGAAAATTTCAACCCAACCGCCAAAATGTTAAAAGGCCACTTGCGTTTGCCGAGAGTTGAACCCGGGTCTATTGCTTGGAAGGCAATTATCCTAACCGTTGGACTACAAACGCTTGATGTTTTGACATTAATGTGAGTAAATCAAATTTTATTTATACAAACTTTATCTTCCTTATCTAAATCTTTATGTTTCGAACTATTCTTTATTACACATTTTTTATTTTTTGCTTAATTAAATTAATTTATTATTTAATAAGATATATAATTCCATAATTTTTCTTAACTCCTTAATTCAAAAATAACTATTTAACTTATACACTCTTATTTTTTACAAAATTGTTTATTTCTTATGTTTTTAAAAGTTATGATATTTTAATACAATAAAAATGTAAAGTATACGAATCCAAAGTCGCACCTAAGTTTCTTTTAGAAAAATAGTATAAATTTGTTATAAAATTAATAGATGTTCATTGAGTTGTTAACCGTTACTCATGATTGATTATTATTGATGTTATTACTAACTATTGTAACCATTGAGTTATATCCTTTGGGTTGTCTTTTACATGTATAAATAGGGACTTCTCCTATTGGTAATGACACACAGAAAATTAGTCTATACTATCTCTTCTTCTTTATTTCATAACATGTTATCAGCACGAGTTCTAATAAACTGAACCAAGACGAAGTTCTAATGTGATCTAGTTCTCTCTCCTTCCAACTCACTTGTTCGTCGCAGTTCTAATCGATTGATCTAGTTCTCTCTCTTTCCAATTCAATTGTTCATAGCAATTCTTTTGTAGAACACTTTTGTATAGTAGGAAACGAACTTTAAGCCTAACTCAATCTTACAAAACCGACTTTTGAGGTATGCACACACTTATATATTATGAAACTGTCTTATCCCTAGTTGATGTGGACTTCCAACATTGTAACTTCAGGTTTCAATTTCTTTTTTATCTCATCATTTATTTTAACTATAATTTTTCATTCACAAAGCATGTTTGAATTTCAAATTATTTTTTTTATTTTCCCTTCTCAGTTTCAAATCCTAACTTTTATGTTTTTTATTGGATATAATCTGTTTCATAAAAAAAATTGGGTTAAATATGTTTTTGGTCCTTCAAGTTTCAGTGAAATTTGGAATTAGTCCATCTTCAAAACTTTCGATCAATTTAGTCCTTCATCTTAAAAAATATGTGAATTTAGTTCTTTTAACCAAATTTTATTAAGTTTATTTGACGTTTCAAGTGTATTTCTTGATAGTATTTGAATTGTTTACATTGTTTGACACATTTTTGCTTTAATGTTAACTCAAATATTATCATAAAATACGTTTAAAATGTCAAATAAACTTAACAAAATTTGGTAAGAAGTATTAAATCCACGCATTTCTAAAGATGAAAGAATAAATTGGTATAAAGTTTCAAAAATGGACTAATTCCAAAATTTACTGAAACTTGATGGATCAAAAACATATTTAACCCAAAAAAATTTAATGTTGAGATGTTCTTATTAACATTCTAAATAATGCTTCTTATTTTAGTGTTTTTGATATTTAGAATGTGAATTTAAGTTATAACTTATGCAGTTTTTCATCGCATTGTCATAAAATGTTAAAAATATACCTTTTTTTTCACGTATAAATAAAAAATTTTAAGTTGTCCAAATAGATAAATAGGCAGGAATAATAAATTAAGACTCCCTATTTAAAAAACTAAAATTAAAAATTATTTTTAATTTTTTTTTCTCTTCAGTCAAATGCAGTAATTAATAAGTTTCGGTAATAGCCTCATCTACTAAACATCATTAGTTTTCTGCCTAAAATAGAATGAAGTTTTTTTTTTAATACTTTGTTCTCATGATGAAATGCTTTTGTCTACCTAATAAAATAATAAATAAATAATGAAAATGTTATAAAATAAAGTTAATAGTGGAGAAGAATAGAGAATAGAAGGAAGAACAGAGAATGAGAGAATAAGGAATAACTTTCTGTGTGTCTTATTACTGATATGAAGAGTCCTTATAGATGCAACATGGTAACTCATAAGGATACAAATCAAATAGTTAATGCAAATATTTACACAAAGAATAATAAATAATATGAGTATAAATCATATCAATCACATGAGTAACTGTATCAAATCAATGGACGGCCATTAATTCATAGCACTCCCCATTCGGTGTCCATTGATAAGAGAATGTGCCTCGTTAAAACCTAGTGAATGAAAAAGAGTACACAATTTTATATAATATTGTTCTTTATATCTTATATTTCTTCCTCTCATGTAAACTTACATCATTAAGATGACGGAGTCCAATCTTGTAAACCAATTGCTCAAAAGTTCTCCTTGGCAAAGACTTTGTAAATAAATCTGCTAGATTTTCACATGAACTAATCTTTTGAATCTCTACATCATCCTTTCAATTGAACAATGCACTAATGTCTTCATGTATGGTTGGTCATTCCATTCTTCTCAAGGATAGACCATAAGTTTGTCGCACATGTTTAAGTATAAACCTTAACTAAACATATTCACGAATTAACTCATGAAATGCTAAAAATTATACATAATTTTGACGATGTCGTTGTTATGGTCTCTTTCACATATCGTCATGAAATCATTGTGCTACCACATGTGAATAAATATCTTGTTTGTGATAAACTATTGTGACATTGTGATAATATAATAAATAGCATGCATCTGCATAATCCATTAGATCCAATTTTGAATTATTTGTATAAAATATTTTCATATTCGTAGTACCCTTAAGGTAACAAAGTATATTTTTTACTCCAATCCATTGTCTTTTTATAGGTGAAGAACTATATCTTGCATAAAAAATTTACAACAAATGCAATATCATGTCAAGTATAATTAGCAAGATACATTAGTGCTCTTATAACACTAAGATATGGTACTTCTGGACCAAAAAGATCTTCATCATTTTCTTAAGGCATAAGAAGAACATTTATCAACATCTAACGACCTCACAACTATTAGAGTTCATAATAGATATGACTTGTCCATTTACAACATTTTACGCACCTTAATTATATAAGCCTCTTGATGTATAAAAAATAATTTTTCTTAAATGATCAATTTGTAATCTCAAACAAAAATTTTGCTTTTTCAAGATCCTTCATCTCAAATTCTTTCTTTAAGCAATCAATTACCTTTGTGAACTCATTAGGAATTCCAACAATGTTTATGTCATCTACATAAATTATGACAAATTTATTTTTGGATCTTTTCATATAAACACAAGAACAAATATGATCATTTTTATATCCTTCTTTTAATAAGTACTCAATAAGACGGTTATGCCACACACTTCCTAATTGTTTTAATCAATAATAAGGACTTATTCAATTTTATTGAATAACCCTCTTTAGAATTTGCCTCGTTGGGAAAATATAATCCTTTAGAAATTTTCATATAAATATGATTCTCAAGATAACCGTACAAATAGGTTGTAACATCATCCATTAGATGTAAATGCAAACCTTGTTGTGCAACTACGATAATCAAATATTACAATGTTGTTACATCCAACACGAGTGAATATGTTTTTTCACAAATCAATATCAAGTTTTGTGAAAAACCTTGAGCAACCAAATGTGTTTCGTATCTAATAATTTCATCATTCTTAATTTGATTTTTGCGCAAAAATTCATATGTACCCAACGGTTTTCACACCTTCAGGTGTGCAAACTATAAGTCCAAAACCCTTTCATTTAGCAAGCAAATATAATTATGCTTCTTTGCATATTTTCATTTTGGTCAATCATTTCTTTGTCGACAATCTTCAATGATCATTAGTTATTGATCTTCATTGTCATTCATAACATTTATCGTTATATTATATGTAAAAGTGTCAATATTGACTTCATTTTGGTTCCATTTTATATGATTCATGACATAATTTATTGACATCTCATTATTTTGAACAATTTCAGGTACTTGAGGTTCTTCTAAAACCAAATCATTTATTATGTCAAATGAATCTTTTGGGATTTCCACCTTTTTGTTTAGGTCATCTTGCATTTTAGCTTCCTTTCTCATTTAATAGTTTTTATCTTTGAACCAATAGGCCTACCATGCTTTAAATGTGTCTTTGGAACTAACAGGCCTACCACGCTTCAAGCATGTTATGAATTAATATCAATTATCTTCATAGCATTAGCAACTGGTATTAGTTACCATTTTTCTGTCAGTAAAACAGTAGGTAATTGATTGACTAATTTTGAAAATGAATTATCCTTTGAATTTCTAGTTCACATTCTTTTGTATGAGGATCAAGATGAAATAATGATAATTCATTCCAACCAATACCTTTTTCCACTTGTTTTCTTTCTCCCCATAATGTTGGAAAAAATTATTCATCAAAGTAACAATCAAAAAGTCAAATTGTAAATACTTTTTCTGTTGGTAGTTCAAGATATTTCATTATTGAGGGAGAATCATATCCAACATATATTTTAAATTGTCTCTGAGGACCCATCATAGTCCCTTTTGGTAGGGAAAACATATACACCACACCCAAAAAATTCTTACATGAGAATATTAGGTTATTGACAAAAAACCAACTGCATAATAGAGTATTTGTGATAACTTGTTGGTTTGATGTGAATCAACAATGCAATATGCAAAATTGCATATCCCTAAGTAACCATTGGAAGATTATCTCTCATAAGTAATGGTCTTGCAACCAATTTTAGACATTTTAGTAATGATTTTGCAACTCTATTAAGTATGAACATGTGTTATTGGATGCTCAACTTCAATTCCAATTGATTCATGAAAAGCATGAGATGTAATTTCACTAGTATTATCAAAACAAATTTTCTTAATTGGATAATCTAGGAGGTGAGCTCTTAACTGTACTAATAACTTTGCAAATACATGATTGCGAGTTGATAATAAATAAATATGTGACCATCTAGTTGATGCATGAATTAAATTCATGAAATATATAAATGATCCACATGGTGGGTGTATTGGACCACAAATATCACCATGTATTTCTTTTGAAAATGAGATGGACTCATTTCTAATTTTTCTGGTGGTCTTATTATCAACTTTTGTGAACGTATAGTACATGAGAACTCATTGGTCTGAAGAAGTTTCTTGACTCTTAAGCGAGTGTCAACATGAGTTTTTCAACTATTTTTCGCATCATGATATATCCAGGATGACCCAACCGATCATGCCAAACAAGAAATTCATTTCTATTTGTAAGATTCTAGATCACAATGACATTGTCTCAATTGCATTACTATATGTGTAGTATAAGTCATAAGAGAAGACTAATAATTTCTCCAATACACATTTTATATTCGACTCAATTCGAGTGATATAAAGATATTCAATATCTCCTTCATTGTTTGTCTCAATATGATATCCCTTTAGACGAATATCCTTAATAAGTTTTTATTAGACTTAGGAGAATAAAATGCATTTTTAATATGCAATCTTGTACCTCTTGGTAGAAGTACAATAGCTCTTCCAGAGCCTTCAATTGTATTTGTAGTACCAAAAATAGTATTAACATTGACTTCTCGCATTACCAAACAAGAGACAAATTTATTACTCTTGAGAATTGTATGAGTTGTTGCACTATCAATAAGACATATATCCTCTCATTGGTGTTAGTGAGAACATTCATTCTTCATATAAACATTAATATCAATATGAGAAAATCTTTTTTCTTTAACACTCTCATAACCAATGAGGTGATCAATGCTTCCATTTGGTTTAGCAAAGAAAATAATAATATCAAGATGAGTAGCATCCATATGGCCATTATCAGAATCACTATCTTCATAAGCAAAATGTGTTTCTATGCTCTTCTCATTATTTGTAAGATGCTTTAGTGTAGGATAAGTACAACTCAAATGGCCTTTACCATCGTAATGATAATATATACTTTCATCTTCTAGGAATGGAACAGAACCAATTGGACAAATTTCATGATTTTCTATCAAAAGTTCATTGCTTTGTTCAATCATACAAAGGAATGAAATAAATTCATAATATTTATTGTTGCATTCACTTCTGGGAATGGAGCAGATTGGGTGGATCTCATGATTTTTCATCAAAAGTTCATTGCTTTGTTTTGCCATACAAAGACATGAAATAAATTCATAATATCTGTGAAATCTCTTTTCACAATATTATTGTCGCAAGATCAAATTAGTTGTTTAGATGCTTTATTTATTTCTTTAATGGTATCCTAAGACCCATTGCATCTAAATGTATTTCAACATTTAAAATCCAATATAAGTAATTCTTCCTTCCTTGTAATATCAAGGATGACAATTTCAAAATGTACAAGATTTGACATGTTTAAAATTAGTACATAAAATAATAGTAATAATAATAATAATCATCATCATCATAATAATAATAATAATAATAATAATAATAATAATAATAATAATCACTGTCATAATAATAATAATAAAAATAATAAGACAAAGATGAAAATTGATAAAGTCAAACAATTTTTATCACAAGAATAAGAATATAAGGTAAAATTGTAAATGAAGAAATGATTAGAAAGAGCCTGGATTGAGACATGTAGAGCACTGTCGTTAGAGAGAAAAAGCTAGTCCTCAGTTGGTTGGAACATCGTGTTGATAACGTGTTATAAAATAAATCTAATAACATAGACAAGAATAGAGAATAGCAGAAAGAATAGAGAATGAGAAAATAAAGAACAACATTTTATGTGTCTTATTATTGATATGAAGAATCATATTTATACATACAATATGGTAACCCATATAGGATACAAATCAAATAGTTAATGCAAATATTTACGTAAAGAGTACTAAATCATGAATATAAATCATATCAAACCAATAAACAAACATCCATTAATTCATGTTAAAAAACACTTATCCGAAGAATACACAAAGAGAGAGGAAAAGTGGTAATAGCTAAATTAATTTTTTTTACATATATATAATATAGCTTTAAACAGTATGGTTAATTAACTTTTATGAAAATATAAAATAATAATATTTCATATTTTATATAGAAATTTACATTCTCATTATTTAAAATTCTGAAGTCCTAATTTACACGTGATTGTTTTTAATTTTTACGTTGATAGAATTATAGTCTTTTTCCTTTTTGTTTAGATGTACCAAATCATATTATAATTTCATTCAAATTATACCAGATGATTTATACCTAGTAAAATTATTATGAAAACTAAATTTAATAAATTAAATTATATATTCAGTCCTAAAAAAATAAAATAAATCAAATGTGTTACTTGTGGTGAAACTTTAACTTTAATAACAAAGCATATCGATACTATTACGTACATGTAATAATGCAAAAGAATTAATATGTAATAAAAATAAAACACAATACAATTATTGTAAAAGAATAATTTTAGAGCAATTTTATACACAATAAACATATTTTTTTTACATATATCGATTGAATTGTAGATTTTTTTTTCACATGTTTACATTATTTACGGTAAATTAATGTTATTTTATTAATTTTGTAGTTTTAGATATGAAAAATTATTATTATTAATATTTTGTTTTTTTTATGTGCTAGATCTAAACGTGTCTAATCTTATACAATTTGAGTTTGTGATTCTTGATATCATATCATAAAAAAAAATTGTTTATATCAAATATTGGATGTGAAATATATTTAGAGGTAATGGTCTTAGTAATAAATTATCTGAGGAAGACAAGGTTAAAGCTATGATTTTTCTTTGTTGTCATTTATAAAAAATAAATTTAAACTGCTTTTAATTTGTTATATTGTATTTTAATTCACTTTTAAGTTTGTGTATAATAGATACCAATTCAATCATATAAAGATAATAATTTCATTAATAGTATTTAACTATTAGAAATTAAATCAGACAAGCAAAGTAAATAATACATGTGATGAGTAAAATAAAATTCTTCACTTGATTTATTATTACTTTAATTGCTCTTTCTTTTTAGCTTGTCTTTATGCTTGCATGTTTAGTAGTGTGGTTATAGTTTTTTTCTCTTTCCTTTTGGTAATTGTATATACTGTCTAATTCCTGCAGAATTCAGAAAGAAAATTCAGTAGTAATTTTCGTGGCAATCAACCCTAAATAAATCTAATTTGAGAATTAAAATGAGGATAGACTTATTTGAATAAATGTTTTTTTAATTAATTACATTTTGAGACGAAAAAAAATCAACTAGTTACACCATGGTCTTAATCAGAGATGTCAAAATGGGTTTCAACCCGTGAGTCAACCCAGCTCGAACCTGTAATGAGCCGGGTTGGGTTGAAAAAAATTCAACTTTTTCAGAAGTGGGTTGAACTCAATCCGGCTCACTTAACCCACGGGTTAAACGGGTTCGAGCCGGATTGAAGGTGGGTTGGTCCACTTAACCCACCAACATTTTTTTACAATTTTCTTTTAATTTTTTTAAAATATTCTTTTAATTTTTTTTAATTTTTTTAATATTTATTTACTATTCCTATTATATTTGTTCACAATTTCATATTTTTAAATGCTAGAATGTTGCTTAATTATATTTGAATAGTTTGAATGTTTAATTAATTTGATTGTCAAGTTATATATGTTGGTACTTTAATCTTTAACTATAATCTTTATAGTAAATTACTCAAGTAACTGTCTTATAAACAATTTTTTCTAAATTAGCATGAAAAAAATGTATAGTTTTTTTATTTATATTTTGTTGAATAGCATGACAGAAAATTTGTAATATTAGTTATGCTTTCTTAGACTATATGGATATTTTCTTGGAAATAATTCTTCATATATTGGTGGTAAACATGATCAAAACATTAGTTCTTGAATTTAATATGATTGTCATCTCATGAGTTACTTAAAAATTTATTTAAATATTTGAATACTACAAAATAAATAAATAATTTTTTTAGGTGGGTTGGTGAGTCAACCCACTTAACCCACCAATTTGTGATGGATTGAACCGAATTACAAAATTTCTGACTCATCATAAAATGAATCGAGTTAGATTCACTCATTTTCAACCCAACTCGTAATGAGCCAACCCATTCAAATTAGTTCACTTTGACATTTCTAGTCTTAATTTTGTTCCTTCATCACCGAATACAGTGATTAATTATTTGTCCCTTTTCAAAAGTTTAAATGTTTTCAGCAAAAAGAAAAGTAAAGTTGAAGAGCAATATAGTAATTTTATGCATTGGAGTTTGTGAGATTCCTTGGTCAAAACCAGAGGAAAATAGTGTTATGAGATGTAACCTGAGTAACCGTGCAAAGCAGGTCTTTTTTATACCATTATACCCCCAATACGTACACCTGAGTACAATGCAAGTAATTAATTAAGAAAAGGTAGTTTAATAAAATAAAACACAAAAATTAGAGTACGTGAGATTAAGGTAACACGTTCGCACGTGTTATGTCAGTGAGTCGGTGCATCGTTTCTCGTAAAATAAAACACCTAGGCATCATAGAATTGCAGGACTTTTCATTATGCCCACCTGCAACACTCACGCGTTATCTCTCACTCGCTATTCCACAACCAAATTTATGACGATATTATTTATTTATTTCAGATATTTTTAATTTAGTTCTTATTAAAATTATTTTTTTATTTTCTTAATTAAGTTCTTATTCCTTGATTGTATTATGAATGGAGATGATGTGATTATATTATTTTACATTATTATGTTTTTGTAAGAAAAATAAAATAAAATAAAATATTTTATTTTATTTTTTTATAAATTTAAATACTTTTAGTTTTTATTAAAAATATATTTTTTTATTAAATATAAAAGAATATATTTTTATTTGAGTTATTTTCATCAATCACAATGTAACTATTTTATTTTATATTTTTAACTATAATATTATTGTAAGAATCTAAAAAATAATTAAGAGTAGTAGTCATCTTAAAATATGATTATTTTAAAAATTAAAAGTCAAACTATAAATACAATTTAGTTCAATTTTATAATCTTTTTAAACTTTTTCTAAACTCTTTATTCACTACTAAAAAATTCATATTTCTTGCTAATTTTGTTTTAAATTTTTTTTAAGAAATACTTATAAATTTTATTATGAAAAAAAATTTGCAGGAAATTACTGCAAATTTTTTTGCAAAATATTTTATATAAAACATTTTTCGCAACAAATTTTGTAGGAAATACTTATGAATTTTATAATTTTGTAGAAAATAATTACCCACGAAGGAATTACCTACTAATTAAAATTCTTAGAAAAAATAACAAGAAAAAGTCTTTTCTTGCAAAATTCTTTTAACAAATTTGCAAGAAAATTCCCATGTAATATGATAATTTTTAGTAGTGATTGACATTTTCTTTATATCTCTTCATTTTCTTGGCAATGGGTCTATCTTTTTACCCAATCAATTTGTTGAAAAAAGTAGGTTAAAATACTCTTATAGTTCTTTAATTCTTATAAAAAGTTCAATTAGATCTCTAGTTTTTATTTAATTCAATTTAGTCCTCTAATTTTATAAAATGATTCAATTTAGTCCTTTTTTATATTGATGTTAGATTTTCGTTAAAATTAATATATCAAAATACTTCACATAAAAAGTTTAAATATTCAAATTAATTTTATTTTATAGGTAGATTGATTTGATGTATAAATTATAAAGAAATTTTAAGTGTTTGTGAGATAAATGTGTATGTGGTTCCATGTGTTGTCTAAAAGTTGTAGACAAATCTATGTTTGATTAGGATGGTTAAAGAATGATCACATCATTGATATGAGCTTTCCTTATGCATAGGGGTATATAGAGGTAGAAGAGCTTGTGTGTGCTTGTTCCTAGTCAAGTAAGGGAAGTTATATACTAAAATATTTATTGTATTATTGAAAGATATTGTTGTTGAATTCTTAATTGAGAGTGGTTGAATTTTATGTATGATGTGTTTTTGTTGATTTGATGGTGTGAATCAATGAAATGGTTGAATCGATGCTTTAGGTAAAATTGATATGTGTAATTGGGATTTGATGGCGAGTTTGTTTAAAAGATATGTAATTCTGGATCAATTGGTTTCATCTGGTACACTTTTAAACTTGTATAACCTAGTTTGACTCGTGAAAGAGAAGAAAAATATGTTGAGGCCAACTGAACACATGTAGAAATTTGATATGAGTTCTTAATTATGCTGGTTTGTTGGGTGAGTGTCTCACTCGTTCAGCGAAAGCATAATTCGGAAAGTCGGTGAGGTAGGGGAGGACCCACTTGATTGGTGAGTATTCATTGAATGAGAAATGTTTTATGAAAGTCAGAGAAGCATGGATGCATCACTTGTTGGGCAAATTTATGAAATTTTTTTCTAGTGGTCATGTTTGTTGTGCAAGTAAAACATTTGCTGGGTAAATTTTTAAGGATTTCCTCCCAATGCTCGCTCACTTGGCGAGCTTTTCTGTCGCTTAGTGAAATATGGATGTTTAAATGAAATATTTTATCGAGTTATGAGAATTATTGGTTTTTGTTAAAATGTTTTATTATGTATTTTGAGGATGGTTATTTATTGAAAAGAAAGAAATGTAAGGTGTGAAAAGTATGGAATGTGAATGTTAGATATGAATGTGATGATTGCATGTGATGAGAATATTATATCATATATGTTTTGTGTTATGATGAAAGTGGAATAACTTTCAAGGGAGAAAGTATTTCACTCTTGTGTAAGGTGTATTGAATAGGGACTCAATAGGAGATTATTCAAACTCTACTAATTATTTTGACTCACATAGAAAAAGATATTTAGGTAGTGAGTCTATGAAAGTTCATACAACAAAAATTTGTTTGAAAGAAAACCCTTGTAACATCTCATAGTGAGCTAACTTTGTCATATTAGAGGGCTAAGTAAAGTCATGATATTAGGAACCAAAATCTATCGAGATCCATATGAGAGGTGCAAAAACTCTAATGCAAAATAATAATCATGTCATCCCAATTGATAATAAAATAAAATAACAAATTTATCTAAAAACTATAAATTTTAAGTATTCAATAAAATAATTTTTTTTTGAATAAAAGCTCAATTAAAAATATTCAATTTATCACAACTTAAAAATTAATTAAATGTATATTTTTAAGTATTTATAAATTTGAATATATTTTAACATGTTATTTTTATAAATATTTTAAAAGTTTATTAATTTTTAATTTTATTTCACTATTTGAACATTTTTAATTAATTGTAATTAATGTAATATTTTTTTATTAAATTATTGATACAAATTACTATGATAAGACGTAACATAAGCAATAAATGTGATGTTAAAATTTAATTTGTGGACTATATTATACATGACACATACATGACACAGGTCCAAATGTTACATTCCTATATATATATATATATATATATATATATATATATATATATATATATATATATATATATATATATATATATGTTTTTGTGTAT
>Ga0209589_1006019_pt1 | contig 20282 bp, 13 predicted proteins | sample CowpeawhiteBW_FD_187525 | JGI IMG/M metagenome (GOLD analysis project Ga0209589, IMG submission 187525) | Root nodule microbial communities of legume samples collected from California USA - Cow pea white BW (SPAdes) (version 2) | ecosystem: Host-associated > Plants > Roots > Nodule | place: USA... | reverse complement strand
GGGGCATGATTAGTGGCTGCAATTCTGTTGGCCTTAATAGGGTAACAGTTCCTTGTAAATGTGTATATATATATTGTTGTCTTGATGAATGAAAAGATACACATTTTTCCAGCAGTAAACCTTATTAGTTTATGTAGTAATTCAAACTAAAGCTCAACTTAAGATGGTCAATAAAATAAAATATTTAAAATCAAACCAAAGAATTTAAAACACACACAAAAAAAGAAGAAGGTTAAACTAAAGAAAATAAAGATATTGTAAAAAAAAGATACGCTAAGTTGTTTCTATCACATCGAGTATTTTAATATACGACGAGTGGGTAATAATGAAGTTTAAAATCCCCACTGTCATATATTCTTTTCAATGAATATAATATTAATTATGACAAATAATATAATATCTTCATTTATATTATGTATTTTATATATTAGACCGGAGAGCTAAGTTTATGCAATCCCTTCATTCACCATAAAATGTAAAAGAAAAATTCATATTGTCTATAATATTTTCCATTACATTTTTTATTATTTTGTTTTTTACTTGAGCATTAAAATGTGATTGAGACATGGAATTTTATTCAACCTTTGGAAATATTCTAAAAGTTAGAGTTCTCTTTCAATCACAATCCAGATTTTGGTTTATAAAATTTAAAGGTTTCACCTTATCAACAAGTCGTAAAGATATTTGAGTTTTAGGTAAGAATATTTTAGGATTAATTGAGGACTTGAACTTAAAGCCACAAGGTTATGAATTTTTAATATTTAGTTAATGTATGACGTCTTGGTAAAGCGTAATGGTATGTTTAGAAGCATAAAATAAATCGATACTTAATATGTTCATGTACTATTCAAACCAAAACTCAACTCAAGGAGGTTAATAAAATGAAAATTTGAAGACCAAATCAAAGAATTTGAAAGATAATTTAAAAAAGTACAACATAAAAAAATAGGTTAAGGAGAGTAGAATTATAACAAAATTAAAAATATGACAAAAAAAAAACAGTTTAAAAGACAAAAGTAATATGAATAATGTATTTAAAGTTATTATTAGAAAAATGTAAAACAAAATTTAATTTGTGGTATAAGAACCAATTAGTTTTAGTGTCCGAGTGAAAAGAACATACTTTTTAATGTAGTCGATGTTTAATTGTGGTAAAGGTCCTTATGTCTACCTTGTGTTTTGGCACCAAATGAGATTCATTTATTTTTCCAAGAATCTTCTTTCACGCGTCACTTTTTTTTCATCCTTTCTTCTAACAGAAATGATACAAAATCATGTTTTAACTTTTTTGTTGTTAAATCAATCAATGGCCGACCGTGCCGATCACATCTAAAAATGAAAAAGAAGACGACGATTTTAGATGGGTGAATGGCAGAAAAAACAACTAAATATTAGTGTGAAAACATTTTAGTGGTAACAAAGTTTTCCAAATCAATCAAAATAAATGTATCTAATTAAAATTGTAAAACGTGGGATCCATTTGAATCTTTCTTTTTAGAATTAAGTAATTCAATTCAGTTTGTATTTGACATTTTGGAATCCATCAAAATCGAATTAAAATTAATTATTGAAATATTATATATTATTTTTTACATATAAGAGTTGTATGTATAAGAGGAAGAAAAATTAATTTATCTAATTTGATTCTTCTCAATAAATTTGTGACAAGAGAGTAACTTAATATGAAGGTTATTACGACAAGAGTAATTGGTCATAAATAATAGGAATAAAATTTGTTATTAGTGAACATATCGCTTATACATGATATATGATACTTTTGAGGATATTGTTTATTGTATTTTACCACTTTTAATTTTTATTTATTTTTTATTTCAAAGGTCTATGTATGTTACTACAACAAATGCTTTTAATTTTTGATATTTTAGGTTTTTTTACGTATTATAATTTGGATGCTAATGTGGGTGACAAATTTAAAATTGAAAATTGTAGTGGTACGCCCAATATTATTGGATTCTAATTAGTAAAAGATCGACTTAATAAGTATTTGCAGAGAGTTACCCACAAGAAGATGCGAAGAACTGAAGAATAAAAGTTGGAGAGTAAATATGAGGCATTTTTGTATTTGAGGGTTTTTTTCTACTCGAATTTGTACAAATAGATCCGTTGAATTTTTTTTTTGTAAAATAAGAACAAGTCGTCAGGGTGGAGGACGACATTACAGGTGGAGTCGTCCTCCTCCACCCTACCGATTTCTTTTTTAAAAAATAAAAAATAAAGTTGTCATCTATAAGACCAGTTTCTATTAGTTTAAAAAGTGAAGTGTCCTAGTAAATGACGACTTCACTTTTATTTTTATTGTTTTTTATGTTGCAGTTATAATTTGTTTTTATAAGATCTGCACTTAGTCTTGGTTACTTCTAAACTTCCACTGGAGGTGCTTCACATGAATCACCAAGTGCCCATCAATCCTTATCTCCATCTTTGGCTGAACCCCACTAAGAGACTCCCCATTATTATTTCCCTTGTTCTTGCATTCGATTGAAATCTCGTGCCACCTACCCTTCTCATGAAACTTGGCTCTTGTGGAGAACTTTTTCTTCCCAAAAATATTCTCTTTCTTCGAAACCAAAATAAAAATAAAAGTGAAGTCGTCATGTACGAGGACAACTTCACTTTTTAAATTAATAGAAACTGGCTTCTCACATGACGATTTTTCTTTCTTTATATAAAAAAAAAAGAAACTGGTAGGGTGGAGAACGACTTCACCTTTAATGTCGTCCTCCACCATGATGACTTGTCCCTATTTTACACTGACCCATTCTTACAAATTCGAGTTAAAAAAGACCCTCAAATACAAAAAAACCTAAATAGTATGATGTACTTTTATACCTCTCAGACTGAGTATGCTTTATTTTTTGGATTTGCATAGTTGTTCTTTCGTTTTCTATCATGAGGTTGTGATTGGTCCCTAATTTTTCAACTTTTTCTTATCTATTTGCATTGTTTTGGGTTGGTTAGAGTTTTTTTAATTCTTAGTTTTTCGCTTAGATTTAGTTTGGCTTGAATATACATTTGGTCTCTATTTTTGTTATTTTTATTCGATTTGGTCCTCATTTCCTGTGTCCAATTAGGTCCTCATTTTCGTCAAATTTTAGTCAATTTAGTACTTTTCGCTAATAGTGTTTAAATAGTTAACGTTTTTGAATAGTAATTGTCACGTGTCAGCTCTTGATTTTTTTAATTTTTTTTAATTTAAAAAAAAATATTTTTAATTTCAAAAAAATTGTCTACGTGTCAAGCTAGTACCACGTTTCAGTTTGTGATTGTATTATTTTTTTTTGCTCAATTTAGTCTTGATATTCATTATTTTTGTTCAATTCAGTCCCTATATTCGTTATTTTTATTTGGTTTAGTCCCAAAAATTGTTAAAATGGAACAATTTAATTTTTAAAATTGACATTATTATTAGTTATTTTTGAAATTCAATTATATATTATAATATTTAATTATAAATTGAATAAAATTTTTAGATTTAATTGTTAAATAAAATATAATTATTTAAATATTATTAAAATATAATTATTAAAATTTTAAAAATATATATTAACATTTGTAAAATTGAAATTGAAATATAAAATATTTAATATTTTTATTGCATTTTAGATATTAAAATCTAAAATATTTTATATTTAAATGTTAATTTTACAAATATTAGTTTACTTTTCTAAAATATTTTGAATATTTAAAATATTTTTAAATATCAATTTTAAAATTATTTTAAAATATAAATATTAGAAAAAAATTTAATAATTATATTCTTATAATATTTTAAATAATTATATTGTATTTAGCAATTAAATATAAGAATTTTATTCAATTTATAATTAAATTTGATAATTTATAATTGAATTTAAAAGATATAAATTCAAATGTCAATTTTTGAAAAAATATTAATATAATTTGTATAAAAGATATTAATTTTAGTGTCAAATGGAAAGGGACAAAATTGCTTTATTTTAACAAAAATTGGTACTAAATTGAACAAAAATAACGAATATAGGGATTAAATTGAACAAAAAATAATAACACTACCACAAACTGACACATGGAACTAGCATGGACACGTGACACAATTGTGACTTACACGTGGACAATTTTTTTGAAATTAAAAAAATTAAAAAAGAAATTAAAAAAGTTAAAAAAATTAAAAAAATTAAAAACAAATATTTAAAAAAATTAAAAAACATAAAAAAAAACAAAAAAAACCAAGAGCTGACACGTGACATGTACTGTTGAAAAACGTTAACTATTTAAACACCGTTAGTAAAAAGGACCAAATTAACCAAAATTTGACGAAAATAAAGACCTAATTGAATATAAAACGAAAATGAGAACCAAATTGAATAAAAACAACAAAAATAGAGACCAAATGTATATTTAAGCCATTTAATTTAGGTCTTCTTAATTTGTGTTAATTAGCTCTTTTTAAGTAATTTTTAGTGTAAGTTTTAATTAATTTTAGTTAATAGTAGTTTAGTCTAGTTATTAGTTTGTTTACCATTAACCTAGAGTAGAATAGTGTAGTGTAGGTCATAACATTTACTAATTTCAGCATCATACTTCTATAATCAATTTGAGTAGCTAGTTAATCTTAGTTTCTAATTTCTGTTTTGTTAGATCTGTAATTATGCATTAATAGGATAATTATAGTATTTTTACAGGTATAATTACTGATTTGGTAGTTCAACTTTTTGGTTAAGTTTAATTTGGTACCCATACTTTTAGTTTGTTTAATTTAGTATCCCAATTATCTAAAGAGATTCAATTTGGTCCTCTTCGTTAAGTTGGAGTTAACACTGTGTCCGTACAGTACACGTATCAAGTCATGAAATTTTTAATTTTTTTTAAAAAAAGATTTTTTTTTTCAAATTTTTTTTTTCAAAAAATTTAAAAACTGCCACGTGTCAGTTTATCATCGTGCCACGTGGCAACTTACAATCATGACACGTGGCAGTGATAATAGTTATTTTCAATTTAGTACCCCAATTTAAATTTTTGGTTAATTTAGTACCCCAATTTTTTAAAATGATCAAATTTCGTCTTTTCCAATCTGAGATCAAATTAGTAACTAAGTTTAATTATAACTTATATATACATGTTAAAATAATTGTTTTGAATTTATACATCAAATCACTACACCTAAATATTCAAATTATTTTACTTTTTACAAGTATAAAAATTTTCATGTGTAAAAAATTATAAAGGTTAAAATGTAAAAAATAAAATAATTTAAGTATTTAGGTGAAATGATTTGATGTATATGTTAAAAAAAGTTATTGTAACATGTATATATAAGTTGTAATTAAGCTTATTTACTAATTTAGTCTCAAATTGGAAAGGACGAAATTTGACCACTTTAAAAAATTGGGGTACTAAATTGAATCAAAAATTTAAATTGGGGTACTAAATTAAAAACAACTATTATCATTGTCATGTGTCATGATTGTAAGCTGCCACGTGACACGATGATAAACTGACACGTAGCAGTTTTTAAATTTTTTGAAAAAAAATTTTTTTTTTGAATTTTTTTTAAAATTAAAAAATAAAATAAAAATTCCATGACTTGACACGTGTTCTATACGGACACGGTGTTAACTCCAACTTAACGGAGAGGACCAAATTGAATCTCTTTAGATAATTAGGATACTAAATTGAACAAACCAAAAGTATGGGTACCAAATTGAACTTAACCAAAAAGTTTGGGTACCAAATCAGTAATTATACCTATTTTTACATCTAGTTAGCTTAAGTCTTTTAGTTTAGACTAAGGATACTTTGTATGCATTTGGATAGTTTTATTGGATAATAAATTTGGTTGAATAGGTAAATTGTAGGTGCAGACCTGGTTTGTAGTTTTTAGGAAATTTAGTCTAGTTAGTGACCTAGCTTAGTCTAGTTTGAGTAATTTTGAATAAATAGTATTTGTAACTTTTGTGGATTAGTGCAATAAATGGAATATAGGCAAGTGTTTTAAAGTTGATACAAGATTGATAATCTAAGAGAACAAAGTGAAACCAGTCAGCAAAGAGGTAATATCTGCACTAGTTTTGACAAAAATCTATGATAGTATTTTTTCTAATATTCTTTTGATAATGTAATTTTTATGGTTGTTGTAAAGATTTAAAAGAATATAAAATCTTGTAATATTCAAAAATTTTGACCAATATTATCCTTTGATATTTATTTATATACTTAAATAAAATAATTATTTAAAAATATCAAATAAAATATATAAAAATATATTGTACCAAATTATCTTTTACCATAAAGATATATCAATTATCAAAGTCTTTTTGTAAAAAAATAGAAAAAAACGTATAGTCATATTCTTATTACCTTCTTCATGCAATGCTTGATTTGAATTTTGTGATTTTAATTATTTATTATTCATGGATTTGTTTTTTAGATGTCATAAAGTTCTAATTAATTTATTTTCACATTTCTATTAACTTAACAAGTACACTAAAAATCTTCAAAATATCCAAAAAATATTTATTAATAAAAAGTTACTTTTAACGTATTTTTTATCTTACTAACAATAAATCTAATTATAACAAATTTTAATTAAAATAACCTTTTAAAGCAAAAAAAACTAGTTACAAATCCAGAAGTCAAAAATTAAAGACTAAGTGAGGACATAAGGAGATAAATATGCACCCAATATATGATTTAATAACCCCAATTGAAAGCTGCCAGGAAATGAAAAGAAGATTTTTAAGGAGATTCTTTCAAGCAACACGAATATCTATCTTAAGAAGAGAGATTAAGAATATCGTACAACTTGAGGAGGAAAATCCGACAAATTATTGGAACAGATTCAACAGCCTCTACTCGTAGTGTTCGAACCACCAAATCCCTCTGAACCACTACCAATATAATACTTTTATGAAGGGCTGCAACATTATGATAGATTGATGATTGATATAACAACTGGAGGATCATTGATGAATGAAACACCAAATGAGGCAAGAACTTTAATTGTTGCTATTGCTGATAACCTGTATCAATACAACTTTGCTAACAATAATGAAGGGCAGAATATGAACTCTGCGAAAACTACTTTCATTGATTTGAGAGAACAATTATCTGAGTTGACAATGATGTTGAGAAAGTATGACATGATATTTCTGAAGCGCAACAAAACAGTGGAATCTATAAATTAAGTGAATCAGTGGCACTAGGTTCTTTGAATCTTCAGCCAGTTGATATTTCTTCCACCAATAATGTTAAAGCAGAGACAGGTCAAATTGATCCAGTAAGCTCTCATGGAAGTACTTATTTATCAGCAAAATGGAACTTTGACAATGGAATTTGGAGATAGCAAACTGAAAATTTGCATTTTCGATGCAATGAAGCAGCCTGGGGAGGGAGATTCTATATTAAATAACCATTCTGTATTTGAATGTGATTTGATGAAATGTGAAGATGCTTTGGCTTATTTGCCTGTGAATAATGAGTTAACATAAGATGGAATGGAAGTAATGCTTGCTGAATTATTTGGGTTGTTCTTTCAAAAGAATAAACCAATACCACACAATTCAAGAGTTGATGCGTCAATTGAAGAGCTCTGTTTTGACAGTAATAAATCTTTGAGTTGTTACCATATTGAAGAGACAGTGAATGGAGAATCTGCAGAAAAATTCTTTGAACAGCCGCCTAAGTTGGAGCTGAAACCTCTTCCTGCACATTTGAAGTATGCTTTTCTGGATGAGTAAGGCGTATAAGATGAAGTAAAATTACTTTTGAAGGCTAGAATGATATATTCTATTTGAGATAGTATGTATGTGTCTTAAGGGCAATTTGTGCCAAAAAAGTCTGGAATAACCATTATGCGAAATAAAAATAATGAGATGGTACCAACTAGAGTGATAAATAAATGGAGAGTGCATTGATTATCGGAAATTTAACTAGGCCACCAGAAAATATCATTTTCGATTGCCTTTCACAGATCAAGTAGCGGAGAAATTAGCTGGAAAACCATTTTACTTTTTCCTTGATGGCTTCTTGGGATACATGCAAATCCATATTTCTTTTGAAGATTAACATAAGACCACGTTCACATGTCCATTTGGCACATTTGCGTATACTTGAATGCCTTTCAAATTATGTAATGCACGGACCACATTTCAAAGGTGCATGATTAGCATTTTTTCTGAACTAATAGAGGATTGGATGGAAGTATTCATGGACGATTTTGTTAGGTAAACCTAAATGGAAGAAAATTAAATGAGTTGTTTTATGGGTAGTTAATTTGTTTAGGAGTTTTGTGTGTTTTAGAGTGCAAGGTTCATGGGTTTACTGTATTGGTTAATAGGTAATAATTGTGTCTTGATTGCAGACTTTAAGGCCGAGAGAAGAAAAGCCAAAATATAGTCTATAAATTGTAGTGTTTTGTTTACATAAAAACTACAAGGAAGTGAATAAGTTTATTCACATAAAAGTTTATTTGCTAACAAAGTGGTATCAAGATTCATTTAGCTTGAGTGTTTGAGTGGGAAAAAAAAGAGATAACTAGAGAAAGTTTAAGTGTTTGAGCGTTTGAGAAAAAATAAGAGTGAGATGACCGGTCTTACAAACAGTATATCCCTGTCTAAGTTGACAAAGGCGGTCAACAATGACAATTGGAACCTCAAGATTAAAGCTCTTCTTGGCTCCCAAGAAAATTGGGAGGTTGTTGAAGATGGTTTTGAAGAACCAACCAACACCACGAATTGGTCAAATGCCCAGTTGAAAACATTGAAAGAAGCGCGTGTGAAGGACAAGGCAGCTTTATACATCCTGTACCAAGTTGTGGATGAGTCCGACTTTGAGAAGATTGCAAGTGTCAGATCTTCAAAAAAAAGTGTGGGACATTCTAAAAAAGGTGTATAAGGAAAATGATTGAGTGAAACAGGTGAGGCTTCAAACTCTCAGAAGATAGCTAGAGAGCATGTGAATGAAGGAGACAGAAGGAGTAGTCGAATACATTACTCGGATTGAACTCGTGACGAACCAACTCAGCAGAAAAAGTTGAAGAAGCTACGTTGATGATGATGGAACATAGCTCGGGAGGCGAGCATAAACAATTGGAGAACTCAGCAAAACAGCCAAGTAGTGTGGTGAACACAGCAAAACAACTGAGTAATGTAGGTCGGTTAGACAATTGAGTAGCTCAGAGAGGGACAAGAAAAGCTCGGATGGCCCAATGAGGGGCATGGAAAGCTCGGATAATCAGAGGAGTTGCCTTGACAACTTGCATAACTCAGTAAAGCATGTGGACAACTCAAAAGGAGATTGGTATTGTGATATAAACTCAGGTAAGAACAAGTTGAACAATAAGATAGTAAAGAACTTGGTTAAAAACAAGATTGTCGCTGAAAATGTGAAGAACAAGTATGCTACAATGAGAGCAAGTCAACTACGAATATAATGAAGGACCCGAATATTAATGAAAGTAGTAAGCATGGTGCAAACTGCATGTGACAAAGTCGGGACGAAGGGTAGAAAAACTTATATAAAGAAGAATTTAAGTTTAAGGGAAAGTTTTGTTAGATAAACTTAAATGGATTAAAATTAAATGAGTTTTTATATGGATAGTTAATTTGTTTAGGAGTTTTCTGTGTTTTAGAGTGCAAGGGTCATGGGTTTATCGTATTGGTTAATAGGTAATAACTGTGTCTTGATCGCAGAGTTTAGAGTTTGGAGATGAAAAACCAAAATATAGTCATTTACATTAAAAATACAAGGAAATAAATAAGTTTATTCACATAAAGGTTTACTTGCTAACAGGTGTTTGGATCCTCATTTGAAAGTCGTCTGAATAACCTGGTGAATGTCCTACAGAGATGTGTAGAGAGTGATTTGTTTCTCAGCTTTGAAAAGTGCCCTTTCTTGGTTCGAGAAGGAATAGTGTCAAGACACATTATTTCAGATAGAGGTATTCAAGTGGATAAATCTAATGTGGATGTGATATCTTATTTTCCGTATCCTACATCTGTGAGAGGTGAGATCTTTTCCTGGTCATGTTGGTTTCTACTGCCGCTTTATTAAGGATTTCAGCAGTATTGCTCTACCATTATCCAATCTACTGAAAAAGGAAGTCAATTTTGAGTTTGATGATTGTAAAAAGGCATTCGCAGAACTGAAAAATAGACCCACAATGGCATCTATTATCCAACCTCCTGATTGGAATTCACCTTTTCAACAAGTTTCCCACGTTATTGCTTAAGCGTCAAGGACCTTAGATTCATCTCAGATTAATCATACCCCCACTGAAAAAGAGTTGTTGGCAGTTGTTTTTTCTCTTGATAAATTCAGACCCTACTAGCTTGGAACAAAAGTGATGGTGCTCGCAGATTACGTAGCCTTGAAATACTTGTGGAACAAAGCTGAATCAAATCCGAGACTGATTAGATGGGTATTGCTCATGCAAGATTTTAATCTATAGATTAAGGACAAAAGTGGCATGCAAAATCAAGTTGCAGTTCACTTGAGCAGACTTGACAGGAATTTAGAGGTGCACATCTTGAATAGAGAATTTCCTGATGAATTTGTGTATCTAGTGAATTCAAATCAGACCACACCTTGGTATGCTTTTATTTTCAATTACCTTGTTTCATCCACTGCACCAGCACATATTTCTAAAACACAATAACACAAGTTGAAATTAGATGCTAAGTATTATGTATGGGATGATCCCTACTAGTGGAGATTCTGCAATGACCGAATTGTCAGAAGATGTGTATAGGATAATGAAATTGATATCATATTTAGATTTTGTCATGATACTTCAATGGGAGGACATTTTGGGGGAAAAAGATCAGCTACAAACATTCCGGATAGTGGTTTTTATTTGCCAAACATTTTCAAAGATGCTCACAATTTTGTCAACAATGTGAAGAGAGCCAAAAGGATACAGGAAATATAACTAAAAGAAATGAAATGCCAAGGTAGAATCTATCTTTCTGTGAGGTCTTTGATGTATGGGAATAGATTTTATGGGACCTCTACCCAATTCAGCGGGATATAGCTACATTCTAATTGTTGTTGACCATGTTTCAAGATATGTGGAAGCTAAAGCAAGTAAAACAAATTATGCAGAGACAGTGGAAAATTTGTTGAGAACAAATATTTTTCGCAGATTTGGTATTCCTAAGGCTGTTATTAGTGATTAGGGGAGCCATTTCTGTAACAATGTCATTGCTTCATTATTCCTCAAATATGGAGTGGTTCACAAAGTTTCTACAGCATATCATCCACAAAGTAATGGATAGGCAGAAGTTTTTAATAAGGAAGTTAAGAAATTCTTGCTGAAAGTTGTTCAACCTGAGAACAAGAATTGGAGTCAGTACCTTGATGAAGCACTATGGGCACAGTGACCAACATACAGTTTCGGCATGTCAACATTTAGAGTGGTTTTTGGAAAACCCTTTCATTTTCTTGTGGAAATTGCACATAGGGCTTACTGGGCTGTGAAACGTTGTAATCTGGATCTGGAAAAAGCAGGAAAAAAATAGGAAACTAGATTTGCAAGAGTTGGAAGATATTAGGCTGGAAGCATATGAAAATTCCAAGATATATAAATAAAAAACGAAGAGGTTTCATGATCTGAAAATTTTGAGAAAATAATTAAGAGTTGGACAGAAAGTGTTATACTATAATTCAAAGATGAAACTACTAGCTGGGAAGTTGAGATCCAAATGGGAGGGACCATTCACAATTGTGAACGTGTTTCCCCATGGTTTAATAGAAATCAAGTGGCCAAACAGTGAGCAAACTTTTAAAGTAATTGGCCACCAACTGAAAATTATCCAAGAAACACAACCAATGGGGGAAGATGATGACAAGTTGATTTTACAGGATCTAGTAATTGAAGAATAATTGTGTTTTACTGTTGTCAAATTTCTATTTAGTATTTAATATACAACTATTAACTCTTGCTAAAATTGCATTTGCTAACCTTCTATTTTGATAATTTCTTAATTACTCTAGTCTACTAAGGTTACATTTTCATCTATTTTGGTTTAATTCTGTTTTGCAGGTTTGTCAACAAGCTCCGGTCACATATATTGTTGTTGCCTTTGTAGATACACTACGATTTTGCTTTCTAACCTTCTACTTTCTTCTTCATCATTCTGTTCCGTAACAATAGTTGTGTACATAATTTTGTAATTACTGTTTTATCTAGTCTTGTGTTGTTTGTTCTGTTTTACTAAGATGTTTCTAGATGCATAGTTAGATTCTAAGTTTTTGTTTTTGCTTTAGTAAATACTTGCATATTTGGTTTTGATTGATGAATTTGGACATGTTTAGTGACTCTTTTTGGTTGATTTTGGTAGTGTTAGGTCTCTTTTAGTTTATAGGCTCATTCTAGCTATTAACTAGTATAATAGTTTAACTTCTTGGGTTATAAGCTGGACCAATTTTAGTCTATAGGTAGTATTTTGAATTTTCATTGTTATTATTAGTTACCTTAAATTTTACTCTCAGTTTTCTCTTTTAAATTTGTATGAATTCGTTTTGATAGATTACAACTTTTGTTCCATGCTTAGCTTATTTTGCTTTTCAGTTTTTGTTGTTTAAAAAAATTGCATTTCTAGCTTCTTATAATCAGATTTTGCTTTGTTTTTACCTTTCTTATACCATTTTGAATGTGTTTAGGTAGTTGCTTAGCATTTTCGTTTATTATTTTAGTTCAATTTTTAGTTTTAGCCTAGTCTTATAGTGGTATTTTAGGTTTTTAGTAGTGAAATTTTGATTTCCTTGTAGAATTGCATTTTTGAGTTGATTTCTAGCTTTCTTTTGTTGTTTAAAACTTGCTTGAATAGATTTTACATATGTTTTAATTGATTTTTACAGATTTGCATATTTCTCATTTTACTAGTTTTAGTTCTTGAATGGTAGGTGATAGATGGAGTGTCTAATTTGAGTGGATAGCTTTGTGGTCATATTTGTAAAGTTCCATACATTGATTTAGTGATTTTTATATGATGAATTGCAAAGAACAATTTTGACAAAAAAATGAACCATGAGAGCTTTGAACCTGAATTTTTTTTTCTTGTGTATGCATTAATGAAAATGGCATTCTAGGCCTTGCATTATTTCTCTTCATAACTAATCATTGGATGTGCATTCTTGATGTGATATAGGCCATTTTGAATTGAGTCACTTGCCAAATATAGCCTACCTCGGACAATTTTTCCTTGCACCTGTTTTTGTAGCCTATTTTGATATTTTATTATGAAATTTTAGCTTATTGGCACTCTTGGACCTGTAAAACCATGTTTATACCCTATTCTAGAGATGTGAGGTGAATTAGGCTAAGTTATGGGACATTGTCGAGTTCAAGTGTGGGGGTACTATTGATAAAGAGGAATATGTGACTGAGTTGTTACTGATTAGCTTGTGAATTAGTGAAAATGGGAGAAAAAACTGGAACAAAATGAGAAAAATCTGGTGAAGAAGAAAAATAGGATAAAGATGGAAAAGTGAAAAAAAAATGACAAGAAAAGAAAGTGAAGATAAGAGGTGATGGCAGTATAGAAAATAAGTGTGCTAGATTTTGTTCTACACTTGAACTCGCATTATCCCACCTATGTAAGATCCACTAAATTTAATTAATTAATTAATAAATGCGGGTAGTAGGAGCCTTTATGACATTTAATGTTGGTTGTGACGTGGAAAAGTACTAGTTCAAATGGTTGAGAATACTTGATTGTTTGAAAAGACTTGGGTTCAAGTCCTATGTATACCATTTATGTGTTATTTATTATTATTTTAATAATGTGCTGGATCATGATGAGTGATAATATAATCCTATATTTATAGGAATTATCATGAAACATGAATTGGTGAAATGGTTGTGCATTAAATTGACATTTGCATGGTGATGGGTTTGAACCTTACTAGAACCAAATTAAGTTTTCTTTTTGCTAAAATTAGTTTTGGCATGAATGTGAAAGGGCAGAGAAATCCTAGCTGACAATGGGCAGCCAAGAAGGGCTAGAAAAATAACCAATAATGAACTTGAATGACAATTAAGGTTCAACTTAATGCCCATTTTCGTTTTTCATTCCATCATTGCTAATTAAGGTACAATTTACTGAGAATTAAGGGTGAGAAAATGGGTTTATGCTAAGGCTGCCATAAGTGCATTTTGAGAGAGTAAATCAAAGTGCAAAGAGAGAGAAGTGAAAGTTGAGAAGGAGTTCTGAGGGAGGAATCAAGCTAAGGCTTATTGGGATCAAGGACTCAAAAATTTACGCACTTTTGGAGCAAGGGAATCTAGGTTAGGGGAGCTGTTCATCGTGTTTCTTGATTTTAAATTCATAATTATGAATTGTATGACAAGCATGAATGTATTGTACGCGTGATTTTATGGATTGTGATAAGTTTCTGGAAATTTTCTAGAAATCGCCTGGCGGGCCTTCAAAGCCACCAGGCAACTCATATTAAAAAACCCAATTTCTGGGTTTTTGTTAAGAACCGCCAGGCGGTGAAGAGCTGCCGCTAGGTGATGCGTGCTAGTGTTCTTTTCATGAAAAAGTGTTGTTTTTCAGACTTTTCGCGCAACAGGAACCGCCGAGCGCTAGTTTTATACCGCCAGGCATCAAGTTCCTGATTTCTGGGCACTAGGCGCCACCATTTTTCTGGTTTGCGCAGTTTTCGTAAAATTGTATTTTTCGATTCATTAACCGTCCGATTTTGATGAAATTTTGACAGGTGGTCCATAACAGGTAGTTCTTCACTTTGAACGGTAAAGGTTTGATTTGGAGGTCAGTAGCTAGAGATATATGTTACTCATTATTATTGGTTTTGAAGTGTTTAAAAATACATGAATAAGCTCTTGGTAATTTCAAGTAACTTTTAATGAAGCATGATTGGCTTATGTTGCAAGTCTCTATGAATTTGAATGTTCCTTTAGGTTAGTCACATGTTGAGAATTGGTTTATTGGTGAATGCATTTGTGTCAATATGAATTTGCATTGGTGCATAGGATCATGTACTTAAGTTGTCAAAGTGCTACTACTTATATTTGTTTGAGCACACATTCTTCATTAGTTGGAATTGAATGACAACATGGATTTCAAGGGTGGAATATATATATATATATATATATATATATATATATATATATATATATATATATATATATATATATATAGATATATATCTATATATAGATATCTATATATATATCTATATATATATATGAATATGTGGGGATTGATGCATATGATATATGGTGATACTTGTGTACACGTATGATGAAGCCATTTAAATTGAGATTGTGCATGGGAGTCATGTTGATTTCTGGAAGCCTATATTCTTGATTGTGGATATGCATAATTATAAGAGTATGATTGATTTTATTTTGTTCTGGGTGCTTAAAAACCAGTACGGCGCAAGTACTGGTGTAGTGCCTAGTTAGTTGGGAGAAGATTTTTCTCAGAGTTTTATTATTTTATGCATTTTAAGGATTATGTAAACGTTTGGATTATTGAACATGGCTTTTATATTTGAATTTTATAAATTATGAATTTGAAATATTTCACGATGAAATAAAGTCTTAAATTTCTCGCGTTTTTGGGAAATGAACTAAAATAAATGAGAAATATTTATTATGTTTTTATTTTATTATTTAAAATTCGTAATATCCGGGATGGGTGTTACAATGTTGGTATTTGAATATCATTTTTATATGTCTCGGTTAGCCACATTTATAGCATTTTGCATGTAGTCTCCACCAAAAGTTGTTATATTAGTGGTGATTACTTTTCTCATAATATGGATAATATGAAAAAACATGTCTTATTGTTTTTGTTGTAATTTTGTAGTTCTTTAATTCAAAAGCACTTCCATTAGTATTAAGTAAATATGAAGTAAAGTACCTTCAACTCCACAATTTTCTCTCATTAATCTCTTGTTCTAATGCTTGCAATACATGTATAATTTTTGTCAAAGTAATAGTAGACAAATATTTTTGTGTATTCCAACGAAATAATTGATGCTTTGAATCTCTCTAACAATGTTGCTGAAATTTTTTCAAAGAGTCTAGGATATGAAAACTCGTTACCTAATAATTTTATCTTATTAGCCATACCCAATAATTTATTTGAGTATTCTTTAATTGTGTAATGCTCTTTCATCATTTGCAACTCAAACTCCTTTATCAAATTTAGTACTTTTGAACCTCAAAACTTTTCGTTTCTTTCATATTTTCCTTTCAAACAATTCCAAATTTCTCTAGTGAGTTTATGATCATAATTCTAGTGATGATCATTTGTGAAACATCAACAAACAAATGTGATTTCATCTTTATTTTTTTTATCATTTTTCTTTTTGTGTAATGTGGGATTTTCAAGCAATGGATAATCTGTATAATATTCTTTCATAGTTTTTTATAAATATAATTCCTCTAAATGAATTTGCATTTTTACCATCTCTATAGATCATAGCTTTTGTCACGAAAGAGTAAAATAATAACTCGTGAACATTTTTCTTCTACTTCAAAGTCTAATAAGATTTTGGAAATGTGTTGTTTAATGGCTATTTGTCGTTTTATTTTATTTATGTAATGTGACCATACATAAAATATTTATGATATTTCAATTTTGATTTCTTAAATTTAAATAATTCAATATATTTTACTTTTATATAAAATATGTTCCGAATAAAATGAATTTTTTTTCTAAAATATAATTTATATAAAAAAAATGTTCAATAAATATTTTTTATTGTAATAACTTGAAATCTTCGTATAATGTAACACCTCATCTAAATAACGACCTTAATTAAATGAAATGCCACACAGAATAATATAAGAGATGAAGTCATGGAGTATAAACATTACTCCTTATAGTTGTACAAAAGAGAACAGGAAATAAACTAAGGCACACCACGATGCCAGTAACAAAGCATAATAATGGATCGACAATATTTCAAAATAAAGCCCAATGACAAGACAATACATAGGCCATAGCCCTAAAAGAAACTCAAATGAGCGAAATCCAGCCTAGATGGCTATGCAGCGGAACCTCCATCACCCTGATGACCATAGGGAGTTCTCGCATCTGCTCACATAAATAAATTGATGATCATCGCAAAAGTAGAAAACCACACACAAGAACACAAACAAGCAGAAAGGGTAAGCTAGAGCAGAAAATGATTTATCATACGGTTACATACAAATTCATAGTCCAAGATGCATATGTCAACCAATTATGTTATGACTTTTCAAGCAATACACTAAGACTCAAGACACGACTCATCCGGATACATATAATTAGTTGGATTCAGCAGATGCTTGCAATTGTGGTGGCCTTTACTGCTCTACCGAGCTAATTGTTCAAGTGTTTCATCCCCCACACACAAGGTTAGCCCTTAAAGTATTCCAAGCCTCCTACTATCTCACCACTTGAGTCAGTACGCTTTATGTGAGACTAACTGACTCTTTAAAGTGTCAGGATACAATCCTTACCTTGAATCCTTACTAAATTATATAAATGAGGCACCACCATGAACTCCCACTAACAGGGGTCATGGAATTATGTCTTGACCAAATGAGGCACCACCATGAGATCTCACCTAGAGATTCATGGAATTACGCCCTAACCAACGAGGCACCACCATGAATCCATCGTAGAATTACATCCTAACCATACCAATAACATGTTCCATTAAACAATATAACATTCATGCTCATACCAATTATGTGTCGCTTTTATATTCAACCATTCCATACTCATTACATGCCAAACTCATCATCCATAACCCATAAACCACTTTACTCATGCATGTTCACTCATCTCATGCTTTAACAAGATTATTTAATCCAAACATATGGTAAACAACCAAGAACAGAGAAACACACAAAACCAGCGCGCCTCTCGCCCAGCTTCTCGCTCAGGCAGGAAGGTCTCGCTTAGGCGAAAGGTTTCCCTCGCTTAGGTGAGCTCCTTTCGCCTAGGCAGGAGCTCAAAAAGGGAACAGTGGCGCTGTCGCGTTCTCTCGCTTAGGCGAGACCTCCTCGCTTGAGCGAGATGGCTGCTCGTTCAAGATTGGAGCTCGTCGCCTGAGCGATAGCTCGCGCAACACCAAGGAGGGTTTTCTGATACTCTCGCTTAGGCGAGCTCCACTCGCTTGGGCGAGATTATCAGATCTCCTCACCTATTCACGCAGGCCAGTACACAGATTCACCCAAAACAATGCGGAATACATATTCATATCATGTTAAGCATCATACACACACCATAAGCATGAAACAGAGCTGAAAAACAAGCAAAATACATCCAAACTCGAAACCCTAGCTTCGCTTAACTGGAAAGAGTTGGCCAAATGACTCGTATATGCAAACAGTGAGCACCACAACTTCGGGAACAACTTAGTGAGCTGAAAAAAATAGTAGAACGAAACAGAACGAGGTCATTGAGATGAGCCTTAGAGGAAACACGAAAATAAGGCTAGGGGAGAACTAATATGAGTTAAGAAGCAACTTACGTGGAGCGGAAAAAGCTTGAGCTTGCTTGAAAAGGACTAGGAGCCAAACCCTAACAGAGCACAGTTTGGGGGAAAAAGAGAGGAACAAGACGGTTGTTTTCTGAAAGTGAGAAGAATGAATGAGGTTAAGACAATTTAGGGTCCTTGGTTCCCTTTAAGCCAGCTCTAGGCCCAACTGATTTGGGGCGGCCCTTATAAAATAAGGACAGAAAATGATTGGGCCTTACATACAGTTTTAAGACCAAGTCAACTACTTTTATTTATTCCGATTTTCCTTTGTTTATAAATAATTATTTTTTCAAAAACATGGGATTATTTAAGTGAACAATGATAATTTTGGATATACATATTAGCGGATACACAATCATGATTCGATTTAAAACTTTATATATATATATATATATATATATATATATATATATATATATATATATATATATATATATATATATATATATTTCAATTTTGCCTTAAAGTATATGTTTTAAGTGTTTTTTATTTATATTTAACCATTTCTTTTGATTTGAATGATTTCTTTTAAATTTAATTTTTTTATAATTAAAATAATATTTTATAATACAGTATTATATAGAAACTAAATAAAATTATTTACATAAAATTGTAACTTTTTATTGTTATAATAATAATAATTTTATAATTTTTTGTTATAAAAAAAATACAGATATGCTTATTTTCACTAGTATATAATAGAATTATTTTTTTCTATTTGATATACACATTTTACTTCTTAATATACTATGTAAAACTTTTTCTGTTTTATCTTATGCTCTCCAAATAATTTTTCATATTCTACGTGTTTTTTTTAAGTTTTCTATTTTCTTATATTGTAACGTCCCAATAAAATAGATAAATCCAATTTAATGAAACGCCACATACATAATTATCCAGAGAGTACGGAAATTGGGATATAAAGTACACAGTTCCCCAAACATATTTCATAATAAAAGAAAAGAGACGCCACCTTGCCTAACACGAGTACAATAGTTCAAAAGTAGCACAAGTTCTTATCCAGAACAATAGAAATCTAACTAATAAGATTCTCTTAGTTGCGGCCCCACAGTGAGCCCAACACCCGTCCATAGACATCAAGCTGCAGCATCCCTATTGTCATTACCACTGCCAGGGGTTCTCACATCAATAGAATCGATGATCATCGCAAAGAAGTAAACCACACACAATCATATAAACAAGCAAAGGATAAGCTAGTGCAGAAAGGTTCTTATATCATAACACTCAACATACGAGTTCATAGTCAAGCATAATTAACATACATCCACATAAGAAGTACCAAACTACATAAGACCCCAAGACTTGACTATCCGGATACATACGATGAGGCATCACCACCAAACTGTGGAATTACGTCCTAGCAGTGAGGCATCACCACGAGGCCTTCGCGGAATTACATCCATACATGAGGCACCACCACGAGGCCTTTGTGGAATTACGTCCTGACCTTGAGGCACCACCACGTTACCCTCGTGGAATTACGCCCTGTGGATGAGGCACCACCATGAACTTCCCCTAAGAGGGTCCACGGGATTACGTCCATTAGGTGAGGCACCACCATGAACTCCCCCTAGGAGGGTCCACAGAATTACATCCATTAGGTGAGGCACCACCATGAGTACTCCCTATGAAGGTCATGGGATTACGTCCTACCTGCACTTTACCCATGTTTCACCAACCACTCTTAGAGTTCTCATGCACATCAATCTCATGCCAATATGTATATATATTTACCAAACCAATCAAGCATATAT
>Ga0209589_1006018_pt1 | contig 20285 bp, 10 predicted proteins | sample CowpeawhiteBW_FD_187525 | JGI IMG/M metagenome (GOLD analysis project Ga0209589, IMG submission 187525) | Root nodule microbial communities of legume samples collected from California USA - Cow pea white BW (SPAdes) (version 2) | ecosystem: Host-associated > Plants > Roots > Nodule | place: USA... | reverse complement strand
GGGGGGGGGGGGGGGGGGGGGGGAGGACAGAGAATAGAACAGAGGGTGTCTGAGAGTTAGGGACTCACAACAGAGAGAAGAGTGAAGGGTGGTTTCCACTAGAAAACTGCACAAAATGGTGCAGCTTCAAGGGTCAAAAAGGGTTTTCAAAACCCCCCACTATAGTACCACTGCAAAACCATGCAGGACTGCTCTTGGGCCACTCAATGTGGCCAGATGCTCGTGCACACAGCCACTCCACCATGATAACACTGCAAAACTGCTACTTTCAGCTATTGTGAAAATTCCAACTCAGCTTGTTAACTCAAATAATACGTATTAAGGAGCAAATTGGCATAAATGAGCCAATATGAACCGATCAAGCCATTTAGCTCCTGAACATGTTAATTCGATCAGCCTCGTGAAATTAATTAGTTCAAAATGCATTCATCCAACCAATAAAAGTGCACAGAAATATCACTATCACTGTTATCCACCATTAATGTACTGAAATACTTGAATTTATCAGGGATGTTATATGCACTTATAAGTATAATTAAACATGGGGGAATTTCCAAGTACAAAAAATTTCAGTGTATCTGTCATGTATCCCCCAAATGTCAACCCACATTCAATCCATCGCATAACAATATTTTGATCAAAATAAATAAATCCAAGACAGAGTAAGAGAGCAAAGAACAAGTGTGTTTCTGTAGAAAGAGAAACAAAATATGTAGAGGGAAACAACAAACAGGAATGATCCAGATGAGATACATAGACATCAAATGAACACTGAAAGAATACAGGCAAACAAGAATCTAAATGTAGACAACATGCATACCATCAGGGCTTCAGAAAGCCCTTCAGCAATTGCTGCATCATTAAAACCACCACCATTGAATGGTATAGAAGATAGCCACAGGAAGAAAACATCTGGGTCTCTAGTCCAACCTGTCCGTTGCACAAGGCAACCTGCATGCAATGATGCTCAACTAAGTGAATATACTCAATAGACTAGTCAATTGAATATAAATGCACCAGTGTAATAGCCAGAGCTCAAGCAGCATATTTCAAGAGATTATATTTTCAATAAAAAGTGGGTAGATAAACTTTGTAAACTTTCTAGTTTAACTTCCAATTAAGAAAAAAAACCACACACAATGTACAAATTCTATATTTAGAAACTATTTGTCCTTCCAGACAAACAAAATCAGCGGAAACTTTAAATTTAGAAATTATTTTACCTTTTCTGTTTTTTTTTTAATATGTAAGGTAAGAAGTTATTTAAAATAGGAGCAAATTAAAAAGAAAATGAACTGGCAAGGGATAGATGCAACAATTAGCTTAAAAATTTTGTAAACAATCTAAATAAACAGCCAACATGTAACATGAAAAAAGAAAACTAGCAGAACTATACCAGAATAACATCCATGAGTATTATAGGTGATTAGAGCAAACTCAACATTGGGAGCCGATAACTTCTGCAAAAACAAAAGGGGGAAATGTAAGATTAATAGATAAAACCATATGATCATCATTCAGTAAGATAGAAATAATATCACATCTACAGGTATATCATCAAATTCAGTGCTGACCTCTCTAAACAATCAATAATGACATAACAAAACCATTTTACTGTTCGTAACTAATAATACTAATATACATAACCACATCACAAGGAACTTTAGACTTGAAGCATGGCTCCTACTGCTGGCAGCCATAAGGAAAGAATAAATTTTTTAAGTTAATGAAAATGGCCAATACATTCAATAAATATGATATAAGACAACTAAATCATAAGTGTGCAATGACAAGTTAGATACTGGTATATTCTTTTACTTTTGTCAAAAGATTATGAAATTTTCCGGAAAGAAAATGTGTATTACCTGCCCAGTTGGATCATTTCCACCGAAAGACCTGCACAAATACCATAACTGGTTAAGATAGGCGATGACGGTATAGAACCTTTAAAATAACCTCATTAGTAAGACAACATGAGAAAACTGAAATTTACATATAAACAAAAAATGGAAACTTTTGGCATAGTGGCCAATGCATGGCAATGCATGGTTTACCAAAGTCCAAAGTAGGTGAGGAACATGACTATCTATTTTTAGCTAAGACTTCTGTTGGATTCCAGTTCAACAAATATTATTTATATGTACAGGACTAATAAATATATTGTCCTACACTTTGGTACTTGATCAGAAACCTTTACCTACTTACCATTGCAGAGCAGTCGCATTGATTCGTTAAAAAGAAATTGGATTTTTTAATTCTTGGTGAATTCAGTTTTGTAATTTGTCAGAGTTGAGCAGGTTCTTTCAGGCCTTCGTGCCCACATGTACCTATTGGTGTATTTTAAGTGTTCTACCCTATCTTCAGGTTTCTTGTACTACAGGATATTTTGACCTTCTTTTGAAATATCTGCTCATGGCCGCTAAGGGTCAGGATCAGAGAGCACTAGAGTATTCTTATTTTGGTAGAATTTGGTACGAAAAGGAAATATTTTAACAGTGAAATATGAAGAAGAAAAAAAACAGGTTCAGATAAGAAATCCTCCAACTGAACAACCGACAAGACAACACAAAGACATAAAAAAAACTTAAGGATATAATCAGTCTTTCTAAGTCTTAGTGACAGCAACATCCTTGGAACAACCATGACCTTAAGCAACAATAAGGAAAATAGAATCTAAACCATGACAATGGAAAAATGTGAATCATAAATAAGTGATCATTCTGCTCCAAGTGAATAAGCATAAACAGCAGCTTCCTTTTACATGTTCTTTTTATATCTCTATCTATGTCTCTATGTAGGAGGGTATATTGTCATCAACAAAAAGAGGAAAGGTGTTATTGGTCACCTATGGTCGGAGAGAAATTTTTTCTAGCTGAGTACATCATTTTATATATTTGTACAGCCAATGAAAATATTAAATTCGAACAACGACCCTGAAAGTTCATCTTTATAAAATTCTGACAATGTTTTGGTTTATAAACTTTTAATATATGCTTGACAGGGTTTTGTTTTCACAGTATGATTAGGAACCATAATTGGTATCCCACTTGTTTTAAATATTCCTTTGAGCAAGGAAAACTTGTAATGACTACCATTAAGGATTAGCTCAACTGCTAGCATCAAATAGCGTCGACAAAAAGGCATGGTGTTGGATTCAATATGCCGATCCCATAGGTCGTCTATAAGTCGTTATGTCCTATGGTAAGCATGCCCTAACTCTGGAACTAGGCGACCTCCACTTTCCCCAATCTAACCCAGTGCAAGCGGGAGAAGATCAACCCCAAAATCAAAAGTATTGTACTCCTAGAAACTAAAATGACACAATTAAGAAAGAAAGACGGTTCCTCAAGGACCTGCAAAGGATTATCAGTTTACCGAGTAGACATCTCGTACTCAAATAAACCCAAATAAAGACATTAGTAGTTTATTGCCACTAAAAGCTAAAACATCTCTCAAACCAGAAATTCGAACCGTGGTTAAAGTAAACGCTATATTACATCTTGATAAAAAAAATCAGTAATAATATTAAGAGCAGGGTTTCACCAAGAGCAACAAATGTGTTCTTCTTTCTGTAGTTCAAAATCAATTAACAACCAACCAGAACAAACCCCACTCTGAGCAGCGCACGATTAAAACCAAACTCAGAACCTCCACAGACACACCAAAAGAATAAGAAAAACAGTAATCCCTAAATTTTATCCAAATGAAACGAAAAAAAAAATACCGAAATTAATATTAAAATTGGTGGAAAAAGAGAGAAGTGAAACGAAACCTGATCATCTTATCGAGATAATCCATGAGAACAGTCTCCCAATAAGGTCCCATAGCAGCGGTACTTTCAACGACAACGATGAGTTGGAACTCCGCCATCTCCAAAACTCTAGGTTTCGATTTGGTCGCGTGGGGAAAGTTTGGGTCTCGAATCTTAATTTACGTCAGAAATTGATCATGTTACAGAATTTGTGTAGGAAATTCAATACTCGAGTCAGAGAACTGTAAAGTAGAAGGGCGCGTTCAATCTTTCAAAAAATAATGAATATTCACACTTGTTCTTACCGACCTATGGAACTATGGAAGACACAGGCAACAAGATTGGAGATCAATTCAGCAAGGAAAGTTTGAATCTTTTTACAGTAAAAAAGAATTGACTATGAAAGGTATGTATTTCCTGATAAAATACTATTTGTATTTATATAAAGTTTTTGAACTCTTATTTATGCGATAAAAACGAAAAATATCGAATAATATAAATAAATACAATAATTTACTTTTATTTTTATGTTTAAAATTGGCGATAATAATATAATACATTATCTAATATATTAAATATTTTATAAATATATATATTAAAAAATATGATTAAATATGTTTTTATCTTTGTAAAAATTAGAATTAGGTTCTTTTTCTAATTTTAGATCAATTTAGTTTTCATATTTAGAAATTTATATTTTTTAATCAAATTTTGCTAAGTTTTATTTGACATTTCAAATATATCTTTCATAATTATATTTTAAGTTGTTTATTATGTTTAACATATTTTTACTTTAATAATAAAATAAATATTAACATAAAATATATTTAAAATTTCAAATAATATTAATATAATTTGATTAAAATAATTAAATCTATCATATCCTTAAAAACTAAATTAAATCAAAATACAACTAATTTCAATTTTTAGTTAAAAAAACCATATTTAACTAAAAGTATTATAAAATAATCAAATTATTTAAATTTAGTCACTTATATTATTAAAATATAAATATTTTATACTAATAAATATATTTCAAAATATCTTTGGATTTTATTTTATTTTATTTATAAGAGTATATTTCGATTTTCAGGTTAATAAATCTAAAAGATTTTATTAGATCGCATCACTCCTCATATTTATTACATTATTTCTTGATAATTTCGGAACTGGCCAATGCAGTGAGCAGCAAGAAAAGTCTTAGGTTTTGACTGCTTTTGAATCTGATTCCTTCAGATTAACTACGATGCGCCAAAGATAAAAAAGCTAGAGTCGTTTGTTCTTGACGCATGTCGTTGGTAACTATTTTTTAAACATTTTTAACCAGTGGGGTAGAAATTTATTAAGAAACATAGTGTTTCGAGTCATGGAGCATACAAAAATAGGATAGTAGGAGCTGCTCTGAATTCTAAAGGGGCAAACATAGTCTATATTAAAATTGAAATATGAAAGAGTTAGAAAAAAAAAAAGTGCGCATATTAGAGTGGAAGATCGTGTCATCTATGTATCACGAAAGACACTTTTACACCATTAAATAAATTATATTTTTAACTCGTAAGAATGGATAAATATGTTTATTTTTTTCTTTGTATTTTTTTCGAACTTAATTTTGATTCTTATATTTTAAACTTGGACAAATAATCTTCAAATTCCAACAACATGTGTATTTAGTTTCTTTATTAATTTTATGATGGTAAAAAGTTATTACTAAAATGTAAAGATAGAAAAATGCACATCTTTATTCCTATTTTTTTTCCATTTAGTTCTATCCCATATAAAAATTAGTTGAGAGTGTGTTTGGATAGGGTAATTTAATGAGTCAATTCATTTTTTTAAAGAATTTAAATTTTTTTATAATAAAATGTGTTGTTTGGACAGAGAAATTAAAAGGCATTTGAAATGCAAGTATTTTTTTAAAGAATTTTAATTAACTAAAACAATAGTAATTGAAATGCCCTCAAAATAGTTAGAATTTAAAATTTTTCACCTCATACTTTGGACTTTCCTTGCTCACGAGACAATCCTAGTACTCTCTCTGTCTTAGTGGTACTCTCTATGCTCCTTTCTCACTGGCTCAGCCCCCTCACTGCTCCTCTCTCACCGGCTCAACCCATTCTACTCCTCTGCAAGTACACACCATTCTTCCTCTTTCACCACATTTTTGTTTCCTTCACACCATCACAGCTTGTTCTCTCCCTTTTCTTCTCTACTTTTTGTTTTATCTTCATTGTTCTTCCTTTTTTGGTTGTTGCTTTTGGGATTTAGGTTTCAATGTTAGTTTAATATTTGTTGTTTATCATTTTTTCTCATATGCCTACTACATATTTGATGAAATTTTCAAGTCAAAAAAAATTGTGAAACCATTTTAATAATAGCTATAACTTCTTGCTTTTTCTCTTTCTCTTTCATCAAAATTTATGGACTGTGTGCATAATGTAACGGGAAATAATTGTGAAACCATTCCAATGCTATTTATCAATTGATATGTCTGATATTGTAGGCATGTCTACGTATAATGGGTAGGACTCACCCTCAATTCTATTTTGGTTCCTGAAAATGTAGTAGTTTGCAGGAAAAAAAAGTGAATTTGAACAAGTTTTCTTTTTTCTCACATATCCCAGTTGAATAGGTTAGCTACTTTTTTCTAGTGTTAAACTTAAGCAAGCAACATCAGGTACACAATATATTCACATAGTGAAAAGAAGATTGGATGACCAGCCATTGCTAGAGTCTAAGTCATAACAGGGTAGACATGTTAAAGTGAGCCAACTCGGCTCATACGGGTTGGCTCACCACGAGCCGGGTTGAAAATGAGTGAACCCAACCCGACTCACTTTATGGTGAGCCAGAAATTTTGCAACCCGGCTCAACCCACCACGGGTTGGTGGGTTAAGTGGGTTGGCTCACTAACCCACATAAAAAAAATTATTTATGTATTTATTTTTAAGTATTCAAATATTTAAATATTTTTTTAGGCAACCCATGAGATGACAATCACAGTAAAATCAAGAACCAATATTTTCATCATGCACACCACCAATATATGATTAATTGTTTCCAAAAAAGTGTTCATATAGTCAAAAAAACATGGCTAATATTACACATTTGCTATCATGCTATTCAACAAAATATAAATAAAAAAATTACACATTTTTATCATGCTAATTTAGAAAAAATTATTTATAAGACAGTTGTTTGAGTAATTTACTATAAAGATTATAGTTAAAGATTAAAGTATCAACGTATATAACTTACATCAAATTAATTAAATATTCAAATTATTCATATATTATTGGACAACATTCTAGCATTTAAAAATATGAAATTGTGAACATATATAATTAATAGTAGTAAATAAAATTATTTAAAAAAAATTGTAAAAAAATGTTGGTGGGTTAAGTGGGTCAACCCACCTTTAACCCGTGGGTTAAGTGAGCTGGGTTGAATTCAACCCACTTTTGAAAAAACTGATTTTTTCTCAACCCAACCTGGCTTGAACCCGTGGTGAGCCTTGGCTCACAGGTTGAAACTCATTTTAACATCTCTATAACAGGGTATCTAGTCATATGAACACCATAGTTTTCAAAATGCTAATATTCACTTCGATGAGTTAAAATATAATATTGATACACATTAAGTACCTATCAGTTGGTTTTGATTCATCATTGTTACAATTATCATACTTCAAATAATCAATACCCTACAAAAAAACAAACCAAAACAACCAATTGTCTGATTGCACTGAATACGATTATTCCAAGGAAAAAGAAGAAGAAAAGAGCACAATGTGCAATACCCGTGATGCAAAAGTCTTGGCATCTTGAAACTCGTGACCAAGAGAACCAGACATCAATTTGCTACAAGTAAAATACCTGCAAAATTGACCATCTTAAAAGCTTAGTTAAGAATGTTACAAAGAAGTACATGGGACTGCATTGGCTAGTTGTTTAGTTAAGTCTATGTACCCAACATCTGAATAAATTCCAAGTTTAAGACCTTTGCTGTGAACATAATCTGCAAGAGCTTTGATTCTAGAAGGAAATGTTGACTTTTTTGTTACCAGATTACCTTACAACAATACAACAAACAACAATAGCCTATGTAAAAAATGTTCCAAAAACAAAAATTAATTGAATGTGAGAACTTTCAGGTATAAAAACCATAACAACTTTACATGAGCATCCCAGTTTAATTCAGGCCAACAATCATCTGCAATAATAAAAAATTGTTGATTAAGTTTAACTGCTTGTGCTTATGACATTTTGCAAAGTAAAGAAGCACAATGTTAATTAATTAATAAGAAGAAGAAACTTTAAAAAAATAGATGTTTCCATGTACCTATGTTTGACATATGTGTATCCAGGCTTAGAAAGACTAGTAGAAACAAGGGCATCAGTTGTAAACCCATATGAAAAATTCACAATCAAACTGAATTCTCAACCAAGTGAATCTTTTCTAGAAAAACTAAAATAAAAGCCAAAAGCTAGTTTAATTTCAGTTGTACACATAATACTATATGTAATCATAAACTGATGACAATAGATAGATACAAAATTCACATAACACACATACAACTTTTAGATACTATATTCAATATGGATTTTGATTCACAAAACACACACATTCATTCAACCCAGCTTCTAGATTATGATTGACTGAATTTTGATGTTGTCACATGGTTAATCTCATGAGTTGGGTTCCACGAGTACATACTTAACTAACTGTTGTTTCTTTTTACTCTTTCAGTGCCAACATATTGTTAAGAAATGGATACTAGTATAAATGATGATGCAATTATTTCAAGGAAACGTAAAAGAGAGGAATTTAAGAAAGTTATTATGATTGTTGCTGCTTATGTCGTTTATATGTTTATGAGTGTAGCAGTATGGTATCACAATAATTACTTAGATAAGGAACCTGCTCATAATTGGGAATTAGAATGACGTAATTTCCTTAATCGTCTTTATAGAGGGACAGAAAAAGATTGTATTGAACAACTAAGAGTTAGTAAAAGTGCATTTCTCAAACTTCGTAAAATTTTACAAGAGAGAGGTGGATTGGTAAGAACAAAAAATGTTCCAATAACTGAGGCAGTGGCAATGTTTTTACGTATCCTGGCTCACAATCTTAAGTACAGGGTGATACAATTTAGTTATTATAGATCAAAAGAAACAATAAGTAGATAATTCAATAATGTCTTAAGAGCGATAATGAAAGTGAGCAAGGATTATTTGAAGTTTCATACTTATAACCTGGAAGGTCTTGATGCAAGTAGATGGAGATTGTTTGAGATATGTTTATTGATAATTATACTAGATTAATTAACTTTACAATTTGTATAGACATATATATTAATAAATGTATGTTGCTTGTAGAAATGTGTTGGAGCACTTGATAGGACTCATATTCCGATAATAGTTTCTCCATAAGATAGGCCTAAATATCGTAATAGAAAGGGTGATGTCTCTACAAATGTGTTGGCAGTTTGTGGTCCAGATTTAAGGTTTATTTATGTGTTACCTGGGTGGGAAGGTTCTGCAGGAGATTCTCGAGTATTACGAGATGCTTTACATCGTCAAAATAAACTTAAAATCCCAACTGGTAATATCTTTTAAAAATAATATTTAATTTAATTTTAATTGAAGCCTATGATTTTACTTTAAATTGTTGTAGGTAAGTACCTTCTTGTGGATGCGGGATATACTAATGGTCCTGGATTTTTAGCACCATATCGTGGGACTAGATATCATCTCAATGAGTGGATTGGGAACACCCCTCAAACTTACAAGGAGTTGTTTAATCTTTGTCATGCAAGTGCATGAAATACAATAGAAAGGTCATTTGGGATATTGAAAAAACGATGGAGCATATTAAGAACTCTTTCATTTTTTGATATAAAGACACAAATAAGGATTATCAATGCTTGTTTTGTGTTACACAACTTCATCATAAATGAGGGACTAACTAATAAAGTTTTAGAAGTTCAAGACCTAGAGCTTTTAGCTAATGTAGATGAAGAGTTAACAAAATCAAGGGAAATAGTTCAAAACAATATCACAGATTAAGTTGCAACTATTCAAGTCACCGAAGAATGGATAAGATTTTGAGACACATTAGCAATGAATATGTTTGCTAGTTATCAAAGATGAAGTCACCTTTTATGTCATTAGTTGGCTTATTTCATTATGTGATTATTTCATTAGGTTGTCTTGTGGCTTATTTCATTAGGTGATTACTATAAACACCATTTCTTTATCTGAGATTCAGAATGTAGTTTTTGAGAACAATTTGTTAATTTCAGGAAATGATTCTTGCTTTGAATTACATAAATGTTATGCTAATATGATCTTTTGGTTATAATGATTGTTGTGGTTTATATAACATTATTATGATTGATATGTGACTTGGGAAAACCATAATATCAATGCTCAATAATTGGTATGCAGAACTGTGAATTGAATGCTTGTATAATGCTCATAGTGCTCCATTAAGCTGATGAAATGCTATTTCCATTTTTCTATTAATTTTGTAGAAGGGTTGCCCCATCTCTTGAAACGGTGAGAAAATGATGTCACATCAGTACGTTTTAATGAAAATATTTTATGATACTTAAATTCAAACTTATGATCTTAAGTATAGTTTTTGAAATAAAAATGTGCTAAAGTTTTTCTTTGAGATTCTATTCAATAAATAATCACATAAGATGATAACATGATCTTTTTCTTGATCCATTGCCTTTCCTACACATTATTATGCTAAGAGGAAGTTTTTGAGACATTCCCAATAAGACTCTGATTATTTGTTTTATTGATTTTGTTTTCTTTACGTGGCCGCACATGAATTAGTGGTGCTACATTATTATTTTAGTACAAGAAATTGTTACACATGTGGCATATGCAATATTAATCTAAGTATATGTACATTTGAGCATTGATAAGTAATTGTAGATTATTAGTGTTAGATTTAGTAAGCAAAAATTATTGTCTTTATGATAATCACAGTAAATTGAGAATTCTACTTGAATTGATAAGTTTTGTAAATTTCTTGCTTATCTTTTAGAATCACTTCTGCAAGTTATTTGTTATGTGTAGGTTAAGAAAATATGAAGCGTAAAAAAAAACATGACAGAAAGAAGCAATGATGAAATAAGAAGTTATTTTTCATGGAATTTGGAGATGGAACGTGTGTTAGCTGAAGTATTAAGAGATCAAAGAAACATGTGCAATAAGAGTGACGGAGCTTGGAAAAGGGTTGCATATAATGCTGCAGTTGTAGTGGTATCCAACAACTTCAAAGTCCAAGTCACTTGGGAGAATGTTAAAAATCGAATCAAACTTTGGAGATCATGGTATGGAGTTGTTAGTGACATCCTTGGTCAGAGTGGATTTGATTGGGATGGAACCAAACACATGATTACAGTTGGTGATGAAAATGTATGGAATGAATATGTCAATGTAAGTACTCTTTTACATGCAATCTTGTAGCAATTATTTTTTGTATATGCCATTATATCTTTGAGTAAGTAGTGATTGTACAGTCTAATTCCTTTCTATGGAATTGTAGTTGTGTTATTATTAACTTCTTCCTTTTTATTTTCAAGTCGCATAAGGAGGCTAGACATATTCGATTCAAAGCAATTCCAAATTGGGATGATATAGTGGATTTATGTGCTAAAGATAAAGCTACTGGTCATGGAGCTGAAACTGCTATGGATGTTGATGAAGTCATGAATAGAGAGGTAAATGAAGTAAATTTTGTGGGTTTGGAGGACTTGAATGCTACTATAGATTTGGAGGAACCGTACTCTAACTTAAAAAGAAAAGCATAATCTACTTCAAGTTCTACTAGTACACAATCTCAAAGGAGAAAGATTAATGAAAAAGAGCTAATGGCTGCTTCAATGAAAGATGTGGTCGAGTCTTTTAATCGATTGACACATGTATATGGTGAAAAGGTTGATGAAAATGAAATCAAAGAAGTGTTAGATAAGGTGCGTTTAATGCCAAATCTTACTAAGGAACAATGGGCTAAAGCTGTTAAATGGTTAGCTGACATGCCAAAACAATTAGCTATTGTGAAAGCCATTCCAATTGAACAAAAGTAAGATTATATTTTAATACATATTTCTACAACTTAAATCATGGTATGTAATATATATTTTCTTGTGATTGATTAATTTCATGGTATTTGGTTAAGTCTGTTGCATATTCACATTAATTGTACAAAACTATGATTGATAAATTTTCTTGCACTTTTGTAGGTCAAGCAAATGTTGAAGAGGACTGTAACAGGATGTTGAAGAGAACTGAAGAGGGTGTTGAAAGACTTATTAGTTGGATGAGGAAAAATTATAAAACAAACATATTAAATAAGAAAACACTTGTTTTAACATGTTATTTAGTTTTCCTTTCTAATGGTAAAATGCTTGACATCATAACTTTAGATAATGAGTTTAGTTAATTGCGATATCAATTTATGGATTTATGTTATATTTGTTGTAAGACCCGAGAAAATTAAATAGTTAATTAAATAATTATTTAATAAATGCAGGTAAAAGGAGCCTTTAAGGCATTTAATGCAGAGTGCTATGATGTGGAAAAGTACTAGCTTAAGTGATTGAGAGTACTTTATTGTGTGAGAGGACTTGGGTTCGAGTCCTATGTGTGCTAATTGTATGTTATTTAATTGTGCATTATTTTATTGATATATTTGAATGTGAGTCGTGATAATGTAATCCTAAAATTATAGGAATTATCACGAAACATGATTGGTTGAATAGGTTGAGCACTTGCCTTTTGATTGATGGATTGTGGGTTCAAACCTTGCTAAGAACAAAAATAAAATTTATTTTTGCCTACTTTTATTTTTGGCATGGAATTGAAGAGACAAAATAACCCTAGCTGCCAAGGGAGGCAGCCTATGGGGCTGAATGATACAGAGTAATGGTTAATGAATAACCATTAAGCCACATTTTTAACTAAAATTCATTTTAGTAAATTAAATGGGTAATTAAGAGGGCATTAAGATTGAGAGAGGGAGAAATTAGAGAGAGTGAGGTCTGGAACTACGTGTGAACTAGGCAGAGGAGTTCTAGTGAATTGGTACTTGTTGCAGAAAGGATTGGAAGTGAAGCCATTGTTGGAGGAGAAACAAAGCTTAAGAGAGTCATTGGGTTAGATACACACATCAATCTCAAATTTGGAGTGAGGAATCCAGGTAAAGGGAGTTGTTTGTTTATGTTTTAAATTCGCACATGTTGTATTGGACATTGCTTGAGATAATTATATGAAATTCCTGTGTATTCATGCTGTTTTTCGAGGTTTCTAGGTTTTTGCCCAGAAACTGCCCGGCGGCAAGGCCTGAACTGCCAGGTGGCATAACAGATTTTTACTACGTTCTTGGTTTTGGCATGAATCGCCTAGCGGCGATGAATATCTGCCAGGCGGTGCGACAGTATTCGCGTTTTCTTGGTTGTTTTGGGATTTCTCGTGTGGGAGTCAGTGTGACTTCTGAATTGTATTGCATGCATTGTTTGGGTGAATTACTATTATGTACTTTATGATAATTACGTATGTGGGATACATAGTCAATAATCTTGTATGATAAATCCTTATTATAGGTTTGAGTTCTTGGAAGGGAAGGAGTGATACATTGATGTTAATTATTCTAATAATTATAATACGTGAAAGGGATGATATTGGACTGTGTGACCTTGGAAAATTGTAAGTGAATTGGTGTGGCTTTGTGTAATTTCATTGTGGGTCAAAACATGGTAGTAAAGATTTCTGGGCAGGTGTGGAAATCTGGCTTGTGCCAATTACTGATGCACCGCCTGGCGGCACCTTGCTAGCCGCTAGGCGACGCCTAAAACATGGGCAGTTGTGTGTTTTGACTGGATGGTTGGGAGAGAGGCTGGTTGGAGTGAATTGGGACAGAAAAATTGGTCAAAAAAATAGGAAGAATTGGTGCCAGGAAGTTATGGTGATTAAGGCTAGGGAAGGAGTTGGATGGTATGCTATGCTAAGAGTGGTTTGGTAATGAGTGTGGAAATTTATCCTGATGGTTTAATTAGTTAAGTGATAAGAAGGAAAGAGATAGAGCACAAAATAGTAAGGGGTTGAGAATTCATATATCGATATGTGGGGATTGGGGACTTTTTGGCCTATAAATAAAAGAGTGAATGGGAAAGTTAGATAAGAAGGAAATAAGAAATAACTAATTTTAGTGCTGAATCATAAACTATGATTTCAGATTAGTATAGAGGTCATGGAGTGTGGTCAGTGGTGATGATTCAATGTGGATAGGGGGCAACTGGAATTAGTGGTATAAACATGGGAAACAAGTATATACTATTGAAGGATTATAGAGGTGTTTATGAGTAGAGAGTGTGATATTAGGCATAGTAATGGAATATGGAAAGGATGCATAACTAATTGGTTAAGTCTAGGATTGTAATGAGCTGAACATGGTACAGGGACTGAGCAAGACTTGTTCGGTTCTAAGTTGTTTAGTAATTGTGTATCTAAAGTGTTGTGGGTAAAACACCTAGTTTGAGATGGTTGAGCGATGAATTTGAATTATAAGGAATTAGATCCCGTTGTGATGGATAGGAGATTAGAACCAAGTTCTGATACGAGAGTATGCCATTTCGATTTAGGAAGCAACTGGATTAAAGGACAATCTAGTGAGTGCCAAAAACCAGTAGGTTTTGCCACTGTCATGGCGCCTGGCGGCTTGAGTAGGTGCACCAGGCGATAGGACCTCCAGGGGAGTCCTTGCCCCGTGTGGTGCCTGGCGGCAAGGTACGGTTCGCCAGGCGGAAGACCTTCATACAGAGACTCTGAATTGACCTGGCGCTTGGCGGTAGAGATGTCCCGCCAGGCGGTCTAGGCAGATTTCACCTAACGGCGCTTAGGCTGCGCTAGGCGATAACGCTGTTGTCAATGACTTGTTTGTGTATTGTTTTACACAATGATGCTATACTTGGATCAGGAGATGTTGTGCCATGAACGGGTAGGTTCATGGATGGTGGTGAACATGTGATGATATGAATGGGAAGGTTCATATCTAGTTACTCTCGTGTGGGGATACGAGTGAGGAGGTACGTAGCTGGTGGATCACATGTGTTGGATTATGAGCAGGTAGGTCCGTAGAGCAGGACTACGAGCGGGGAGGTTTGTAGAGTAGGACTACAACAGGGAGGTTCGTAGAGGCAGGACCACGAGCGGGTAGGTTCGTGTGAGCATCATGAATCTTGAATTTGAGGCTAACTATATGTGTGATGTGAAGGTTGAAAAGCCTAGGGGGTTAAGGTCTTGGCCAAGAACTAAGTAGAATGAATAAGATGGGTGTCCTATTTATATATTATGTTAATGTATATGTTATTTCTAATTTTATCGCTCACTCTTTCTGTTTGTGATTGGCGATGATCGTGTGATTCGTTACACGGGAGCAGATGATGATACAAGTGATGTTGTGGATGCGCAGACGATAGAGTGAAGGCTGGCTTGGGATTAGAGCTAGGGAATTTTATTATGCTTTCATTTATGATTAATGATTTTGGAAATTGTAATGTTTTATTACGACTATTTTATAAATTTTTGGCGCGTTGTTAAAACATTTTAAATTTTCCCGCGTTGGTAATAATAATGTTGTGACGTTTGAACTTCTTTTTCTTTATTTAATTATTTAATTAAGTAATATTCCTTAGGGATGTTACATTTGCGGGTTAATTATATCACATTAATGATATTTTGTTTTTACGTTATATATTATTGTGATTTTTATACTTAATTATTTTATTGTTTATAAATGAAGTAATTAGTAATTAATAATATATTTCTTTGATAGAGTGAATCAATATTGATATAAAATTATATTATTGTTGATCCAAAATTTTTAATATTAATTAATATTAGAAAGTTGGCTAATATTTTTAAATTGAATTATTAAATATTATTTAAATATTTTAAGTTCATTAATATTTTTAAAATTTAATTTAAAATTTTTATACATAAAAATAAATATTGTTAAAATAAAATTTTATCTTATAAGAAATTCAATTGTCTTATCCAAACAAGAAATTCAAATGTATGGTATTCCAATTACCCTATCCAAACAAGTTATTTAGAAAATGATGAGAATTCAATTGCAAGAATTTCAAATGCTATACATTTCAATTTCTTAGAATTGTTAAATTACCTCATCCAAACACAAGGTGAGGAAGATTGATCTAGTATAACTACAAAGGATAGTCAACTAGAGAAATTGCTTGCAAATTAATCATGTAAATTTTTTCAAGACTCTAGTTACTTAATGAGAGTATACATCATTCAAGGAATAGTTTATTCATGTATAAAAACCATCTTTGAATCTTGTGAGTTTGTTATCTTGAGCATCTTCTTGAGCATCCAATATGATATTGGAGTTATCTTATAAGATCTTTTTTTGTCTAATCTTTTGATGCTTCATGATTAGTCATCTAGTATTTCTTTATAGGCTTAATTACCATTTTGGTACCCTAATTTGTTGGTTTGGTTCATTTTGGTTCCCTTATTATTTTTTGGTTCAATTTGGTCCTCTAATTCTTTAAAACGGTTCAATTTGGTCCCTGTTGTTAAGTCTACGTTAACACTGTCTTTGTACATGCCACGTGTCATTTTGTGGAATTTTCAATTTTTATTTTATTTTATTATTTAAAAAAGTTAAACTGTCATGTGTCACGTCATGGTTATGCCACATGTCAACTTGATAAGTTTTTTTTTTTATTTTTAATTTATTTAATTTAAAAAAAAGGCCACATGGCAGGTCACGATTGTGGCACATGTCAAACTAACATTGGTTGTTTTCAATTTAGTCCCTCTATTTACAATTTTGATTCAATTTAGTCATTCAATTTTTTAAAATGATTCAATTTTGTCATTGATACCAAATTAGTAATTAAGTTTAATTACAACTTATATATACATGTTAAAATAATTTTTATTACATTTATAGATCAAATTACTCCATCTAACTATTCAAATTATTATTTTTTTACATGTGTACAAAATTTCAAGTGAAAAATGTAAGAAATGAAATAACATGAGTATTTAGGGGGTGATTTGATGTATAAATATAATAAAAATTATTTTAACATGAATATATAAATTGTAATTAAGCTTAATTATTAATTTTAGTCTCAAATTGGAGAGGACAAAATTTTATCATTTTTTTAGGACTAAATTGAATCAAAATTTCAAATAGAGGGACTAAATTGAAAATAACCGATATTAGCTTGGCACAATCGGGACCTCCCACATGGCAGTATTTTTTTAAAATAAAAATATCTCAAATTGACGCGTGTCACAACCATAAAGTGACGTGTGGCAGTTTAATTTTTTTTTAAAAATTCAAAAAATTTTAAAAATAAAAATTTCACAAAATGACACGTGCCATGTAAGGACCAAATTGAACCTTTTTAAAGAATTAGAAGACCAAATTGAACCAAAAAATAATAAGGGGACCAAAATGAAGCAAACCAACAAACTACGGGGCCAAAATGTTAATTAAGCCTTCTTTATATTACATTTCAACTTGGGTTATATAAAAATAAGTCAAGAGACTTCTTGTGCCTCTATATGCTTATCCTTAATTTTTGGTTGCTTATTGATTTTTCATAAGACGTCTGATGAATGATAGATTGTCTTTTTTTCTTTCATTTTATTTAAATTTTGTAAATAATTAAATACATATTCTATATATAATAATTTTTATATGTGTTAAAAAAGAAAAATTAATATTAATACATCATTATTCCTGAAATATATATTAAAAAATTAAAATTTAATTTGCTCTTTAATCAATATATGTTAAGATCATTAAAGATGAAAGAAGTATTCAATTGTAAAATTCTAGAAAATGACATTTTATAAGTGATAGTGGTTTAAAAGTAGTGAGACTCGATTATTTTAATATGAAAAGGTTTTAGTATAAATAAAATTGTTATAAACGAGCTTTATTATTTTAAAACACATCATCTCTCTTGAAACCACTTTTCTAGATTTCTGTGACTTTTATCTAAGGGCTTTCGTCCTATGTTCGCTGGATTGAAGATCTGAGGCTGTAGAAGTGATGCTTGCAACGAGCTCTTCAATTTAGATCTATCACTTTCTTCGTTCATGTAAGCTAAGTTTCAACCGCTTTTTCTTGATCTTCTTCTATTTTATGTTGCATGTGAGGCTTTTTCAACTTTTATATGTCTTGTTAGTCTTCTATATAGTCTTTGTTGATCAATGATCATAACGGTACGTCCTGATCGTTCTTGTGATGTTTCTATGTGTAGATTGAGCATCTTGTGGAATTTGATGCGTTTTGGTGTTTTTAGAACTCTTTAAGCTGGATAACAGGAAAGGGAAGCTAGTTTTTGTCTTTGTGTGAGTTTGATCAAATTTGATGTTTGTACATTTGTGGTTGATTGAGCTTGGTAATGATTAGTGTTAGTATGGATGATTTTTGTATGTGAACTCTTTGATGAATTATGTATGATTGGTGGTCTTGCTGAACGCTAGCTTTTACAAGTCGATTGGCATTGAGCGCTAGCCAAGTGGTGTTTAGCACTAGAGACCACTACAGGTTTGAGAGCATTTTAGCTCCATGGAATTGAGTGTTGGCATGTTGGCGCTAAGTGCCCCTTTTATGAGGCAAATGGCGCTAAGCACTAGCATTGAATGCTAGATGTTCTGTTTTGTTTGTTTTCATGTCTAGTTTTTTTAAATGATATGTAGTTGGTACTAAGCATATTTACTACCTTTTATTATTATGGTTTAAGGTGAAAATATTGTTGTAGATATATAGATGATGATTGGTATGGATTGAGTGTAGGGATGTCAAAGTGGGCCAAGCCCGCCAGTCCGCCAATAAATAGGCGAGCTAGGTTGGAATTTCCAACTTGCCAACCACTATAGCTCAGCCCGCCTAGCCCGCCAGCTTGGCAGGCCAAAACGGGCTAGCTCGCCTTGGGCCACCAACTCATTTTTTTTAGGTTTAAAATTCAAAATAATTAAAAAGTAAATCTTTTTTATATTATATATATATATATATAATTATAAACAAAAATTTAAAAAAAATTTAAAAAATTTAAAAAAAGTGCGGGCCAGCCCGTCCTGAGGTAGGATGTGTTGCAATATCCACTTGTTTACTAGTGGCGGGCCAACCCGACCCTTCCCATTTTTGGTGGGCCATGGGGGGTCGGGCCAAAATGGGCCAGGCTGGTCCTTTTGCCACCCCTAATTGAGTGTGAACATGTGAAGTTGTGATGTTTAAAGAGTTTTAAGGGAAATTCTTTGTGATGGTATTATTAGTATATGCCTTAATATAGGAGATGTATGGAAGAAGGTATCGTAAACTCTAGTAATTATTCACACTCAAATAGAGTAAAGTGAGTTATGTGGTGAGAGTAACATGAAATCCTAGCCTTCAAACTTCTTCTATAGTCTTAGGCACGAAGGAGATTAACCTTGTGCATTTAGGTTATTACTCCTCGTGGCTTTGTACTCTGCAAAGTCTAAAAACCATCATAGGTGCACACCTCCAGTGAATCCAATATCAAGTGCATGTATCCGGATAATTGAGTTTAGTGTCAACTACTTTTGTAAATTTAGATAATGATATGATTTATACCATGTTTGCATCCTTTTGACATGAGTTAACTTGTTAAACTACTTGGAGCCATTGCTTTGCAATCATTCCTTCGTTAGTGAAGTTATGGAGATTTGATGGTATTCATGTTTGCCAAGCCTTGAACACGTGCCCTCCACATGGATCAATCATTAGGAAAGTGTGCTTGATGTTTGTAATTAAAGGAAGAAGAAAACATAAAATGGAAAGGAAAGAAATGGTAAAAATGTGAGAAGCACGCCACTACAAGGCTAGGCTAGAAGCCATGACAACCTTGAAGATGAGTGGATGTGTGTCGTCACTTGCTATGCAAGATAAGGCTTAAAAGTATTCACTCCCAAGAGAGGAAACTCTCACAAATGGTTGAGACACAAGAGTGTTTTACTTCAAAATGTTCAACCCTTTTACATGTCTAAGAGCACCCCTTATATAGAAGAGTTTAGGGGCCTCTAAGCAAATAAAAGGATGTCTCTACAAAAACCTAACCCTAGCTTCTAGAAACTAGGTCAAATAAGGTTACAAAAATGAGAGACAAAAGAGCTAACTATCGTGTGTGCAAGGCTAATTTCGTTCTAGCACAAAAGGAGACAAAAAATGTGTCTCATATGTCTCCAAAAAGTGGCCATAGTATGCTAAAAACAAAGGAGACCAAAGGTACATAGGTACACTTGCTTTATGCCTTTTTCTTTATGCTTTATGCCTTTGCTTTACCCTCTCCTCCACATCATTTATGCTCCCCAATCATCATGCGCCACCTAGCATTGATTTCTTACTCCTAATTAACCTACAAAGCAAATAAACATAGATTAGCATGTTGGCTTAAGTCAAGTCAACTATAGTCAACAAGTCAAACCTAGTCAAAGGTCAACAAGTCAAC
>Ga0209589_1006012_pt1 | contig 20298 bp, 5 predicted proteins | sample CowpeawhiteBW_FD_187525 | JGI IMG/M metagenome (GOLD analysis project Ga0209589, IMG submission 187525) | Root nodule microbial communities of legume samples collected from California USA - Cow pea white BW (SPAdes) (version 2) | ecosystem: Host-associated > Plants > Roots > Nodule | place: USA... | reverse complement strand
CGTGATTCATTGCGAACTTTAATATTCCTTTTTCATTACCTAAAATTAAAACATTAAATAGAATAAAATAAGTATAAGTTATATTTAAATATAACAAGAAAATAAAATATATGATTTTTGTAACCTAAATGCTGCAAATTTATTTTCGTAAGGATGGTTTGAGTGAAAAATTACAATAAATAACTGATATCCTTTCAAATAATAGAAAGCTAGATAACTCGAACAATTACAAGATAAAAATCAAGTTGAAAATAGTGATTGTGAGACCCTAAATAAAAATAATAATAATATAATATAATAATAATAATAATGTAAAATAAAATAATTATTAGAGAAAATGAGTCTTATAAAATGGGTATACATCTTATTATTAGTAAGAAAAACAAAGACAAAATTATAAATAAAGATATCTAGCAGAGTCACTTTTATTTGTGAGACAGTTTCTTTTTAATCTCATAGTTCTCTAGTAACCCTCTTGCTTATATCTAAAATCTTGACTGATTTGAACACGTATATTTCTTGAGATAATATATGTTTGACCATAAGGTGACTATAAGGGTGTTGCATGTGTCTAAAACAAACTCTTTAAAAATTTTGATCTTTTATAAATAAAAAGGTGTATTCACATCATTAAATCAAAATTTCTATTTGTGTCTTTAGAGCTGTTGGAGGAACATAGGACGTAAGGGTGAGTTCGTTGAGAACTCAAATAGAGATAAGAAAAATTAGTTTGATTTGGCATTGTATAATTGTTTAAGCAAATGATTTACAATTGATGAAGTCATTTGTGTTAAATATGTAAAAATTGGGGATTTTTTGTCTGTGGCTATTTGATTTGTTAAGTTAAGTTAATTTGGTGAGAAATTGTTTGAAGAGATTGAGGTTTGAGCAATTAGTCCCTAACGTTACAGTTTAAATACATATTTTTATGTCAATTAATAATTTAGAATATAGTGACAAATACCAAAATGGGCCAATTGAGTAAACTGCGAAATTTAACTATATATAGGTGTACATATCATTGTAAAAAATTAAGCGTACAAAAGTTTAATTATACAAAAATAAATTATTTATAAATTTATTTATAGGTTATAATATGGGTGATAAGTGATTGTACAAAGAGTTGTGAAGTTAGTTATTTCCAAAGAGGAAAACTATCATGTTGGTTTGTGATTTGTTGTTTGTATGAGATGTATTGACGATAAAGATTGAAATAAGATTATCTTAACTCTACTAATCCTTGAAATCAAATAGAGGAAAAGGTTAGAAGTGAGAGTCGAAGGATATTCTTGTCTAGAATGTCGACACAAGTCAAGCTCGATAGACATAGAATTCACCTAGTCATACTCTATGGATTGGGATAAGATCGAACATCTTATAGCTATAACTCTTGTGAAGCGAAAGTGACTGAACAATGACAAATGCAAAATCTTAGGGTGCTAGTCAATACATCAGTCATTCAAAGGTCGTGTCAATAATGATATATGCTAAATGATTCGTAAAAGTTTGATAATATGAATGTGGATGATAGATGTTTTGATATTGTTTGTGAATAACCAGATTTATGAATTAGTAGCCTTGTTCTATTTATTTATTTATTTAAAACTTGTAAGTTTTAAATCATCTCTAGCTTACCTTGTGTATTTTATAAATGTTATTATTAACCATGATCATGATTATTCGTGTGAGCAGATGATATTGTAGGTGTGACAAAGGAGTAACTATGAGATTAGTTTGGTAGATAAACTAAGACGAGTAGTTAGTTTTGAATAGACAAAGCTTATATTATGATGCATTAGTTTTTTATTTCAAGTGTTTTTCTTTTAAAGTACTTTTGAAATTTTATTAGTAGTGGGATGATTGTTCATCATCTTAGTTTTGGTTGTGCTCATGTCATGATATAATTATGTAAATGCTTTTTTATTAGTATTGGTAAAATGCTAAAAATTAGGTTGTTATAATGATTAACAAAAAACTTAAGATTTTCAAACTTTCATCAACAAAGTCGAGAAAAATATTTCAATTTTTAGTAGATTTGACTGGCTACATGATAGACTTATAATAATTCATGTCAAAGACGATTCAACATGACACACATGGATGCATGGAATAATAAATTAAGTTGCAAATTAAGAATTTATGACCTAAGTTATTTATTTACTTTGATTGAATTTATTTTGCTAACAAGAGTCAAACTTATATTTTTATAAATACTCACGAGATAAGTGCATCACTAGCTATCTAATTAGAAATTATAATATATTAAAGAAACTTAACGTATTTATTCTAGTGATGGAAAAATTATTATATAGTCTTTACCGTGTAGTTGTGGATAATTTCACTTGACATATGGTTAAGAAAAAGAATCAAGAGACAATTAATACTGTAAGAAAATATAAAAAAATAAATGTTTTGCAAGCTTTGTAGCAGAAAATAATTGGTGAAAAATATTGCTATTAATTATTAGTGGGCAATCGATAATGATTGTGGACATGTAATATACGTCAAGATTTTAAAGAATTACCGAAAGTAGCAATGCCTCTAACTTCCATAACTCGGAAGAATCTGTTGTGCTTTTTATCTTTTCTGCAACAAATAGGTGCCTTCTCCAACGCCAATGCAACCCCACTTTTCCGTCGTTGTTACCAAATCTGAGACTTATTTTATCCAGAAGTCTAAAATGCCGAGAGACACTAAAATAGAATGAAACTTCTAACTTAGGTTACTAATTAATAATATTGTATATTACTTTGAAGCAGAACCATACTTGTAAGTTGTTATAAGTAAAATTTAATTTCAAGTAGCTAACGCAACGCAATGAATTGGAAAGAGAGACATTGAGTGCGCTGCGCTCTACGTACTCAGCACGTAACTCTCCATTCACAATTAAATTACAACATCAATGGACATCAACTTGATAGTTGATGCCCCAACTCACGCATCCACCTTACATTTTTATCCAAAACCAATCCACGCTAATAAAATCAAAAGTACTTCGGCTAAGAGAGTAGATGCGCGTGTATATTACTCAAACAAAATATGCCATCAGAAATTCATTTGAATTTACCATGTTCTACATTGTTACCACTTGCTTTGACATTCCCATTTTGCTCTGAAAGTTGGTAGTAACTTAGCGGTGTATCATTTTCTGTTATTTATCGCTCTGGTAGAAAAGTCTTCATCATTCCATAACATCTTTAATTCTTCAACTTCAAGTTTTACTTGGTTTAATTTAACCATTTTAATCGAGTTCCTATAATGATAATCGAGAATAAAAAACTTCCTTATTTTCATGGCTACTAATTCACACATAATTAACAGTATGGTCTCAACAGCCAGACTCCGGGGCTTTAAATGAACGATTTTCACAATTTATTTGCTTACGTTGGCAGTGGAGAAAGAAACATAGTAATTAACAAACATTAACGTTAACTAAAACAACCCTGGTGCCGCTCTGCGGGTAGAATAACTTTTACTTCGTGGATAAACATTGGGTCTGGGTCTGACCTTGATCGCTTCATCATCTCCAAATTCGCAGGGCTTGTCTTCGTCGATCCTTCCAATCCCCACGCTGCGACTCCGAGGCATTTTCATTTTCATGGCTGCGGCTTCGCCAAAGTCAAAGGCGGTGCCATAGGTTCTGAGCGAGGCGGCCCTTATGAGCTCCTTGAAGTCGTCGTCGCTTGCGGCGGATCTGGTGGCTGAGCCAACGCTGAAGCTTCTGGGAAGCATGGAGGGGTGGGCGGTGGGGCAGCCCATGGCGGCGTCGACGTTGGATAATTGGGCGGAGCAGTGGATCATGCCTTGGACGTACATGTCTCTGGCCTTCTTGAGGAACCTTAAGGGTGCCTTCATGTAGTGGCTGAGTTTGCTCTCTTTCGTTCTCTCTTTCTGCTTTGTCATGTTTGTTGCAACGTTTCCTCAATCCTCCGTAACTGCTTTAGCGAGTTATCTCTATTTATATACACAGACACACTGTGTGCTGCGTTGGGTGGGAAAAGGTAGCTAGTTATAAGTAGTTAATTATGCCAGTTTGGGACTTTTTTTTATTACTCAATTCACTTTCTAAAGTAGGACCCCGGATCCTCTATCGTCTATATCCTATCCGTTCTGCATTTCAGAATGCGGTAATCATCAATTCACACGTAAAGTCGCTTTATAATTTTTCAATTGAAAAACATCAATGTACTTCTAACATATATTTTCATGCGTTTTTTTCAATTAAAAAATTATCTTTTATTACTTATTATCATTATTACTATTATCAAGAATAATTTAAACTTAAATTTATAAAATACTTGTTTCTTATTATTAAATGATAGCAAATCCTAAATTATAATAAGTTTTGTTCTTATCAAACTTTCGTCGAGCAGTATTTTGAGAGTTGAGTAGCCAATTAGTAACAACTTTGACCCGTGCTTGGTGACAGAAAAGACTACTTCAAGTAAATACGAGTGAACTGTAAAAGTTAATACTTCATGTGATGGAGCAAAGTATTTATAGGTTTTTTAGAGTCTCTCTAAAGGATATAACAACGGATTTTGTGTATATATTGTTAAATAATAATAAAAGTATACACTTTGCATAACAACATTATCTTTCAATATTTTAGATAGTATTACAATAATGGATCTTTTTGTTATTTTGGACCTATAAACAACACCGGACTGAGCTAGGTTGGGTAAGTACAATTTTTTTTTATCAAAATAACTATTACAACAAACAATGTAATGAGTTTTTTTTATACTATAATAGAAAACTAAGTAATTAAGCATGCATTTGTTTTCAACAACATTCGTTTAAGAATAGATGTTTAACCAATCGATAGTTGAATTTTTAAGTCTTTTATAGAAAAACATAATTCCAATCTTATTCTTCATTATAGTGATTATCATATCAAGTCAATACCTCAAGTTTTAAATTGTTGAAAGCCAAAAGAATACTTTAAAATTTGTGAAGGTCTTCTCTAACTATGAAAATTAAAATCAGGTTAATCATACTCTAATATTTCAAAATATTATAATACGATTATACATTTACAAAATAAAAGTACGAGAAAAATAAATTTAAAATTGATTCCTGTTTGTGGGTTTTAAAAATCTAAAGGTTTTCGATAACTAGAGACCTCGAATAAAGGATGCTTGCTTTTGGGTATTGTCAAAACAAAAGAAAACTACGATACTAGTCTCTTGAGCACATAAATCAATTTTGTATCCACCAACAAAGTCTTGTCGGCATGCGCAAAGAAGTTGGTCATTTAATAACTATATTGGACCTTTTGTTAGTATAAAACTAAAGCGGTTAATTTGATAAATGGTTCATAGGTTAATCTTAACCCACATTTAAATAAGTTGTCTTTTATTACTTCACCGACTGAATAGGTTAAAAAATAGTTTCACATGAAGTGGATTAGGATCAATGATAAAATAGGTTTGACCTTGTACAATACTTCAATTAACACTAAAACAATTTTCAAAATTATACGAGTTCTTAAAATATGGAATTACAAATTAATCCCTAAATGTTATACATTTTAATGTTTAATTAATTTTTATTATTTGCAATTTAATTGGAAGATTAAGGCCTAATCTAACTTATTTGATTGAGCCAACCCAATTCAATTTAGGTTTGATCCAATCCAACATTGTTTGATGTAGGTTCGACCAATCTCAACCTCATTTAAAATGACTTAGCTTGTATTTGGTACCACCAGCTTGACCCAACTGGGCCTGATGTGGCTTGATTCAACTTAACTCGACTCTATTCAATTCCATGCCGACCCGACACAACTCGATTTGATTTGATGTGTGTCTGATTAGACTTGACCTTATGTGAACCCGACTTGACTCCATCTAACATGGACATGACCCGGGTAGGTCTGAATTAACTCTTCTTAAGGTGCGCTTGACTATATTCATCTTGAGATGTGCCTAACTCGACCAAGCCTTATGTGAGTCAAACTAGACTTGGTAGAATATGGACACAACTCTACTATACTTGACCAGTGTGGAATCAACACGACCCAATCCAAAGTGAGTTTGACTTGACCCAAACTTAACTTGTCTCAACCTGACCTAAGACTAACTAAACTTAATCTAATATAGACTAAACTTAACTCACTTCAAGGTAAACCCTTTTCCACTTGACCTAAGATCAACTCAACTTAACCAAACATAAACTTGACTTAACTCAGTTCAAGGTGAACCCAATTTGACCTGACCTAAGACCAATTCAACTTAACCTAATGTAAACTCGACTTAACTCAGTTCAAGATGAACTTGATCCGACCTGACATAAATACTCATGAATATTGCAAATGCACATAAGCAAATGTTGAATGCACTACAAAGAGATCTTTAAGTATAAAGAATTTACATCATCTTTTAATAGTTGGTAATCTACTAAAAATTAAAAGATTTAAACTATAAATTACTATTTTCAGAATGTATTGGAAGAAAGTGATAGCGAGCTTAATGCATCTCAACAAAAGCTAAAATACTATATTTATTTATAAAAGAAGGGAAAATATTTAATCAAGTACACACACAGGGTGAACTTGAAATGTCATTCTTATTGGGTTTAAGATGTACAATCCTTTCATTATTAAGATCATTTTTTTGGGAAACATTCATTAACGATGGATATTACTTGTTATCGACGAGTGTTGGTCGTCGATAATACCATATATTTTTTTAGTGGTTATGATCGATACCTTTGTTATTGTTGTTGCTGCCACCCCCTCCTCGTCCTCATCCTCCTTTTTTCCTTTTTTCTTCTCTTCTTTTTACCAATCTTTAATTATTTATAATAAATAATTAGTTCGATCTTGACGAAAGTTTTTTATGCTCATTTAGTTGGTGGATTTTTTTACGAATTCACCAATGAATTTTAAAATTTAAAAGTGCAATATCGATGGATTTATTAATGAATTTTTAAGAAATCAATTATCGAAAAATTTACTGACAAATGTTCAAAAAGTTAAATTACCAATATATTTACGATGGATTAAAAAAAAAACATTGCTAACGAATTAAAAGGAATCAATTAAAATTTACCAACTCATTTTATCACATGGTGAAAACCCAACACAAAAGCTTTAGTGTATTTTTTTTTTCAATTAAGGTTATTTTTTTAAGTTATTGAAATAATTACCTAGCAAGCAAGACAAGTTATCCAATAAAAGAAGTTCTTTTTTAACGGAATTTGGTCATTTTCTTGCTTATGTAGCCTTTTAATCCGATTTTTTTATTTTATTTACTAGCTTAGTTATCCTGGTATAATAAAGAGAAAGGGTAGACCATTTTTATTTATTTATTAATAACAAAAAATAATATCTATTGCCAAAACATTTTCAATTTTTGATGAATTTTATGGACAATTTGTTCTGATGGATGCATTGTTGATAGGTATTTCTGTTAATAATAAAATTTTTAATTTACCAAGTACTGACAAATTTATTATTGACAATGTCAATAATTAATATTTCATAATATATTAGAAAAATTTGTAGATAAATTTTGTTTTACTGACAATTTTTTTCCATTGATAGTTTAACATTTTTTTGTAGTAATTATTAAATATTTAAAGATAATTAAGTTTTGAAAAAAAAGTGATTGTTATCTTGAGAAAGGTCAAACTCCTAAATTTAAAGGGTTTTGTGGATCAATTTTGAAAAAAAGAAATACTATTATCTTAAAAAATGTAAAATTTCTAATTTTAAAGGGATTGTGGATAATTTTGAAAAAAGTGATCAATATCTTAAAGAAATATAAAATTTCTAATTTAAAGGATGATTGGATCATATATGGACATAACAAATGAGCCAATTCGCACGGGTATTATCATAATTTGTTCTTAATCTTGAGAAAGAATTTCCACATTAAATGTGTATATGTGTATATGAATAATGTCCAATTTGTTAAATTAAATATGAGAACGAAGTTATATATGTAAATATGTATTTTTTTTCATATTCCTATTAGTACTTGTACATATTTTATACTGCTAAAATACTTTTAATTTATTAGGTAATTTAAAAATCTAATTCTTTTAGGTTTTTTTTCCCCTAGTTTCGTTATTTATTTCAAGTACATAAATTGATTTTTTTATTCTTTTTATCTAATTATCTGATTTTTATATAATTTATATTTGATATACTTATTTAATATTTATATAATTATGTTTTTTTATATTTAACATTAGAGAGAAAAAATGTCCATAGATTTCACATTAAATACTTGATGATATTATATTTTCTTTATTTCAATTTTTTTAAAGAAATTATTTAATTAATATTTGATTCATTGCTAAATGCTTTATATTATTTATATTAGACGATGTCGAATGACTATAATTTAAGCATTGAATCATATATTAATGCAAAATTCCCTTAGACTATTATTTTATAAATTGTAGTTTAATAATGAATAATATGTTGATTTTTTTATTGTGGTTTATTTCATATTTGAATTACTCATCATGAACAAAACATATTAAAAGAAATTAGCAAACACGAAAAAAATTATCATTACAAATGTTGTGCTATGATATGATACATTCAATGATGGGTACAACAATAATGATAACGAAGCAACCATTTTCAAAGAGGTTTTTAGTCATTATTAAAACTCCTTTTAGAGTGGTAACACATTTGCATACAAGTTTGAATGATGAAACAAATCAATATTTTCTCTCTTGATATCTATTGCATTATGTTACTAGAAATTTTAAATTTTCACGGCTCAGTTTATGCCTTTTTATTACAAAAAACTCACGAATCAAACATAATGTGAATAAGTTAGTTTGGATTTTAGTTTAATGAAAATCTCAGCGCATACTATGTTTAACACGAATTTATAAAAACATTAATTTAATTTTAATTTAATATAAAATTTAAATAGAATCAAATCAATGTTTTACAATTTTCATTATTATAAATTTTTTAAACATTTAATAATGAAAATGTTAAATAAATAATATTTTCTATTTTTTTATTTACAATTATTAAAATAATTGTATTTCAAGTTTTTTTTTTCTCACATTTAAAAATAAGTTATATAATTTTGAGGTTTGAAAACTAAAACACAAATATGCTCTTATATTTATACGAGATTTCTCTTTTTTGTGGTCATCTTATTTTTCAATATTACCTTTTAAATTAAGATTTTTTTAAATTATAATTATTATTTAATCAATTTTATTTTTAAGTGACTGTTTTTCTATTTTTTTAATTTAATACTTTTTTAATTATTAAACTATCTTCAAAATAAATAAAAATTATCTATAATAAAATTACAAAAAATATTTATATTTAATTTTATTATAATAAAAATAATAATTCTATAATTTTTTTATCATAAAAAAAATAACACAAGTTTTTGTTTTCACTCGTTTTTTTATAAAGATAAATGTGTTCTAAATAGAGTATAATCAACTTGTTTTACACAAAATACTCATAACATTACGTTGAAAGCTAAATATTAAGTTAATTTTTTTTTAGTTCTTTCGATCCAATTTTAATATATTTTTTTCAATTAGGTTTTATTTTTTCATTTTTATTCAATTTAATTCTTTTATTTGAAGCTAATTATTTAAATAATCAACATCCAATGAACAAGTGAACAAGTGGCCCGGTTCATATGATTGAATAAAATAAAAATATTAAAACTGAATTTAAAAAAACTTATGAAAAACAGAGACTAAATCGGTGTAGTATTTAAACTTATGTTTAAATATAATAATCACTTCAATCTTTATTTTTAGATTAAAATTTCAACTACACTCTTGGGATGAAATATAAATAAAATTTAAAAAATATTCAGTTTGGTAATTTTTTAATTTTGTATTTAAATTCTAAAATATTATAGATGTTAATTTGACAATGTTATACTCAATGTTATTTTTAACCGGGTTAAATATTATTTTTATCTCTTAATTTTCGATATAAATTAAAATTAGTCTATTTTCAAAATTTTGGTCTAAGTTTAACAAAATTTTAATTATGAATTTAGTATTTTAACAAAATTTTGTTAAGTTTATTTGATAGTTTAAATACATTTATCAACCAATATTAAAACGAAAATGTGTCAAACGATATAAACAATTCGAATGTAATTATGAAATACATTTAAAACGTCAAAACTTAATAAAATTTAATTACAAAAACTAAATCCACACTTCCAAAATTAAAATACTAAACTGTAAAAAGACTTCAAAAAAAAAAAACTAATTACAATTTTTGCTTCAAATTAACATATCATATTAACCTTTTTTTATTCTTACTTGATTTTACACTTTTAAAAATGAGTAAACAGTTAAGAAATCAATGTGACACGTAAAATTTATGTTTTGGTAAAGCAATAAACTAAATAATATATTAATATTGAGAAAAATGAGTGATTTGAAAAAAATAAAAAAGAAAAGTGTAATTAAACCTTAATATTACCCAAATTAATTTACTTACTCTTTGGCGAGGGGTGATTACAAGAAGTCAAGAATCTGCCCAAAAAAAGAAGAGGTGTTCAGTGGCAGTCCTGGCTGTGTGTAGGATGAGCCTTTCCCTTTGGCAGTGCCAGCCAGTGATGCCTTTTCTTCTTCCCACTCTTTCTTCCCCATGCCGGTACGGTCCCTCTTCATTTCTCACTCCCTAACCCTTCTTTCCATTTTCTCCTTCTGCCTCTTCAATTATTTCCCCCCTTCCCCAATGCCTCTTTCCACTGTTTCTTAGAACTTTCTACTGCCATTGATTTACTTCTTGTGCTTAGTAGGCCACTGTTCTTCACTGTTTGCTCTTTCATTGCTCTACATTCTTTATTGTTTCGCTCATTTAAGCCCCCCCTTTCAACCTTGATTATGTGCTTATGATGTGAAATATGATGGTAATGATTCTTTTGACCATTGAACGAGATCAGATAAAGCGGATAGAGAGAGAGAAAAAAAACTTATTACAAGAGAGAGAACAGGAACAGAGTGATTTCTACAATAAAGCAAGTTTGTTGCTTGGAAACTGCCCGTGAGAGACTACCCTGGGAGAGTTTTATTCTTCTTTCACGCACTCCACGTCTGTAATGTCCATTGAAGGGTGTTTCGTTCTCTCATTTTAGTGATTTGATTTTCTGGTTTCTCTCCAAAGCTGGTTTCTTTTTCTCAAAGGGGTTTCGAAAATGGCAATGTTTCAGCCTTCTTGTAAGAGGGATGGGATCGAGGGCCAGATTCTAGATCTGGACACGGCGGTGAAAGATGGGGTTTTGGGCGGCGTGGATTCTGGGGTTGTGGGGACTGGGGTTGGTGAAAAACTGGATCTTGGGAGGATGATTGAAGAGTTAGACTTGTGTGAAGTTCCATCTGTGTTCATTTGCCCAATTTCCCTTGAGCCAATGCAGGACCCCGTGACTCTTTGCACGGGTCAGACCTACGAGAGGTCCAACATTCTCAAATGGTTCAGTCTGGGACACTTCACTTGCCCCACCACAATGCAAGAGCTCTGGGACGATTCCATCACACCAAATACCACTCTCTACCGTTTGATATCCACTTGGTTTTCTCAGAAGTACCTTGTGATGAAGAAGAGATCAGAAGATGTCCATGGGAGGGTGTCGGAGCTTGTTGAGACTCTCAAGAAGGTGAAGGGGCAAGCTCGTGTTCTTGCCCTCAAGGAGCTCCATCAAGTGGTGGGTGCTCATGCCACTGCCCGCAAGGCATTGGTCGATGGCGATGGAGTCTCCGTGGTGTCGGCGTTGCTCGGTCCTTTTACTTCCCATGCGGTTGGCTCCGAGGTCATTGGTGTTCTGGTGAGTTTGAACCTTGATTGTGAGTCCAAGAGGAATCTACTGCAGCCTGCGAGGGTTTCCCTGATGGTGGACATTTTGAATGAGGGTTCAATTGAGACGAAGATCAATTGCACGCGGCTGATTGAGACATTGATTGAAGGGAAGGATTTCAAGTTGGAGATTTTCAGGAGCCATAGTCTTTTGGTTGGGTTGATGAGGCTGGTTAAAGACAAGAGGCATTCAAATGGAATCTGCCCTGGACTGAGGCTCCTGAGAACAGTGTGCTTGCATTCAGAAGTTAAGATTTTGCTGGTAAGCATTGGGGCTGTTTCTCAATTGGTTGAGTTGTTGTCTGGTTTGGAGCCCGAATGTTTGGAATTGGGTCTTTCTATCTTGGATGCACTGGCTTCTGTTCCGGAAGGCAGAATAGCTTTGAAGAATTGTTCTAATACAATACACGTTATGGTGAAACTGTTGATGAGGGTCTCAGAAAACTGTACTCAATATGCGTTGTCAATACTGTGGTCTGTGTGCAAGCTGGCACCTGATGAGTGCTCTTTGATCGCTGTGGAAGCAGGACTTGCTGCAAAACTTCTCCTTGTGATCCAAAGCGGTTGCAATCCAATATTGAAACAACAGTCGGCTGAGCTTTTGAAGTTGTGTAGTTTGAATTATTCAGATACAATCTTCATTTCCAAGTGCAAACTTACCAGAACCATTCAATGACCATGGGCATTAACCTGGTTGTATCAACAGTTTGTAAATTTGTAGGGCAAGAGAAGCAGAGAGCAGCTACTTCCCAGACTACTACAGAACTAAAGAACCCCAGAAGTTGGAATGGGGTTAGTGGTGCGAAATGAAAATCTCCTGTATATATACCTTTTGTGTTTTGATTCCAACAATTGATATTTGAAATGAAGGACATTGACAAAACTTGCTTAAGTGGGTTCACTTTTGTGTGTTCCTTCTTGTCCAATGTTTTCTGAATAAGCCCCATCTAGAAGATGCTGAAATTGTTTATATAGCTTTTTGGGGGGTATAGGGATGAAAGAAAATCATGGTGTTGTTGGATAAAGATTCTATTAGGAGAGGGATGACATTGAGAGCTAATGTGGGGCTTGTAATTTCAATTGTGATGATCCATGGCTTGTATCTTTTTCCCCTTGGGGTTTAGGCCTCCAATTTTCCCTTTAGAAGAAGAAGAAGAATACTGGGGTTTTTGGTTTTGACATTTAATCTGTACAATGGAAATAACCATTCTTATTATGCACTGCACCTGCAATTTGTTGAATTGATATTATTAATTCTTTTATGACAATTATTGTGTGTCCTTTCCAAGTGAAGAAACTACATCAGCATGGTTGTTCATGTATTGAGTTTTAGTGTGAAGGCAGCGAAATGACAGGAGAGGTGAAAAGGAACAGTGAAAGGCGTGGACAGGTGAAGTATTGATCACATGTGGTTGAGTTTACTACATTTATTGGATGAGTTGACGTTTGAGTGTGGACATATGGATGCATGTATGCTAACTTTCATCCTTTTTGTGCCACAATTTGAGGACAAAGCCCAATGTAAAATTACTTCTCACTGAATCACTGGTTGATTGGAAAAGAAAGAAAAGAAAGGATATAGCTTTCACTCAATAGGAACGTTGAATACCTGTTTGGCCTTAGGAATACCTCCAAATCCGATAACATCCCACTCTGTTCCAACACTCATATGCTGGCGCGTGTGCCTAATCATCTGCGTTTTTTCTTTTTCTAAACTATTTCAAATGCTGCACTTTTATTTCCATTACATTTTTTAATCAATATGTTTATTGAACACAATCTCATCACTCAAACAAAAGTAATGTCAATACCTGGAAAAATTAAGATTGTGAGAATTAGGAATGATTTTGTGTTGCATTTCAATTTTGTAATTTATTATGCATGATGTATTATTACATGAACCTTTAATTTTTAATTATTGACTCTTAATTTTCATATATTATATTTCTTAAATGTATAAAAATAAAAATTAACCATTTCAAAATTTAGGTAGGTTAAATCATTCAGCTCGATAAATGTGATGGATCGATCAAATTAACACTTTTAAAATTACATGTTAAATAACTCAAATCAAATTAATTCATTTGTAAAGCACAAATAAAATCATCACTGAACAACACAGATTCAAGAAAGATAGAAAAGTTATTATCCTAATTCATTAAAACAGAATTAAATAAAAATATAACAAAAATAATCTTTTAAACCAAATTTAGGCCTATAGGTTGATTACACGTTAGGAAGATACATGTGATGATGTAACGTGTATCCTAACTTTAATTACATGTGCATAATGAGTTTAATTTTAAAAACATTTATTTTACCCTTTAATTATGCTAAACCAAATCGTCTGTTAATTATTGACTTCAAAAATATTTATAAAATTTAGCTAGGTCCAAGAAGGATTAACTTTATTTTTGTAAGAACTAATCTTTTGGTTTATATTTTTGAATGTTTTCAAGTTGTAATAGTTTTTTATGAGTATTTTTATATTAAATTATAATTATCAATCATATTATTAATTCACTATAATAATCAATAATTTTAAAAAATATTTTGTGAATCGAAATTTTTATCACATTTTTTTTATATTTAACATGATATTCTTTAAAATTAGTATATGAATGAAAATTGTACTTATCAAATAAGTAGAATACTTAAATTGATAATAAGTAATTTTCGATATTATTATGAGTACAAATTTTAGTTACCAAATAAGTGTGATACTCAATAGGATAATACATTACATTTAAAATTATCATTCAATACAAATTTTAATTAATAAGTAAGTTTGGTATAATAGTTAAGGATCTGAAAACCAAGTATTATATGAATTTTTTGAGCTAAATTAAATAAATGTAATCTAATTTTTCTTCTAATTAAATTTATTAGAAACTTATCGTAACATATGCCATCATTCAATCCAAAAAGTTATATTTGTTCAAATGGATATTCACTGGCTTTCTTTTTTATATTTTTATATTCATGTTAAACAATTAATAGAATAAAACTTATCACGAGCGATCATCAACTAACATTTGGATTGTCAAAATTTTATCGGTATATTTTTTCGTTTAAAAGTGTTAAGTTGATCTTTTAGTTTTATTTAGTTTCGATTTTATATTGTTCTTTAAAAAATTAACTTTTTTTTTGAAAAATTGATGCAATTTAGTTATTTTTGTTAAATTTGTTGAAATTTTTTTATCAAAATTAACACTAGGATTATGCCAATTACACCAATAAAACAAATCTTCCTTATTTACAACTCCAATTTTGATGAAAAAATTTTGATCCAATTCAAGAAATTTAACGAAAAAGGACCAAATTACATCATTTTTCGAAAATCAAGACCAAATTGAGACTAAAAAAATCTTGATGACCAATTTAATATTCTTTAACGAAAATAGAGACCAAAAGAATAATTCTAAACTTTTTATATAAACGAGTAAAAACATTGTATTTACTTTTTGTATGATAATAACAAATAATAAAATCATTATTATTATTATTATTATAATTTTAAAATTAAACATAAATAATTTTTATAATTACTATAATTATTTTTCATTTATGAGGATTAAGCTTTAAAAAAATCATGAAATTGAAAAAATTGTTCAATTAAACAAATGATCACTTAAAATATAATATTAATAAAATAATTATTTTAATTTTAAAAATATGTTTAAACGGTAAAATTAAAAAATAAATGTGGACAACCAAAAGAAGACTTTTCCTTTATATATAGATATAGATGTATAAAAAAAATTAGAATATCAAACATATAAAATATATTAAAAATATTTGAAATTATATATTAAATTATATAAATATGAAAAATTTAGGGGGTCACGGCCTCCTTTGTCACTATAAAGGTTCGCCTTTGCCTGTCACCTATATTTTACGAAATAGAAAAGTATAATAGTTCTAAAATATTAGAATACATAATATTATTATATTATATAAAACTTTAATTTAGGATGACAAGTAAATTTATTTCCTAAGTATTATTTAAACTTGTCCTTATATTTAATTTTAATACTAATCTCCATCCTTACAAATTACTAAAATTGTGTGTATGTGTGCATTCGTGCATATGTAAGTGTGCATGTACGTCTAGATAAATACGCATGTGAGTCTAGATAAATACATTTGTTATCTTGATTCTTAGTTTCTTAACTTTATTTTTTCTTTCCCTACACACTTTTTCTTTCTTTCTTTGGTTTGTTCTTTTTTTAGAAAGTTCACTTAGATCTTGAAGGTACATGCCTTCTTAATACAATCTTGTATATAATTATGTTTAAGTGATGTATTAAATAATTTAAAAATATTTGTAGATTAGTAAATACTTTAAAAAGATTATAAGTAGTGTGCATATGTAAGCACGTGTGTGCATCTAGAAAATATATATTTATTATCTTGACTCTTAGTTTCTTATTTTTTTTTCTTTTCCTACACATCTTTTCTTTCTTTCTTTGGATTGTTCTTTTTCTATAAAATTCAAACTTAGATCTTGAAGGTACATGCTTTTTTAACACAATCTTGTATGTAATTATATTCAAACGATGTATTCTCAATTTTATTGAATTAAATACTTCAAAGGTTACACATTTGCAGGGGCGAAACTACATTATGAAAGGGGGAGCCTAGGCTCCCCCATTTTTTTTTTAAATTTATATATATATATATATATATATATATATATATATATATATATATATTTAAAATTATATTTATATATTATTTATATTATGAAAAAGTATAATTAAAGAGAGAGAAAATAAAATAAAAAATTAATGGAGACATTGATTTATAAAAGATATTAGGGTTTTTTTTTTCTGACTATAAGATCTTCCCACCATATAAATTGTCATCAAAGTGTCTGAAGAGAAATAAATACAAATAGATAGAGTGGGAAATAGAGGCTGAGAAACACATAGATTGGGATTGAAGTATACATTCTTCCATGATCTCTCACATATCAAGGTTAATATCTTTTTATGAGTAATGTATGTTAAATTTATGATTCTTTTTAGGATGTTTTTCCCAAATTAAGTTTATTCCAAATTAATATAAACCCAAATTATGATTAGAGGGATTCTTTTATGAAATTGGTAGGAACCCTAATTATAATTTTTCCCAAATTATTATAACCCTTAATTATGAAATTTAGGGATTTTGTGTTTTTCGCTGCCTATGGTAATTTTTTTTTTAAATTTTGAATTTATACAGTGTTGCTTATTTAATTAAAGTGGTATGGGTTTTGTTATGTTTTGCAATGTGATAATTGTGATTTGTGAATATAAATTTTATTTTTTCTAGATAGGCGAGACGTGATGAATTGATATTAGAAAGATTATGATAAAAATAAAAAAATTGATTCTTTTTTTTGTAAAGAGGAGGGTTTGTGATAAAGATGAAAAAAATGCATTTACGTTAACTAAACTTGAGAAATTTCATGACAACCAAGAATTCAAGACAATAAAAAACAAATCTTTAAAGTTCTTAGAATTACATATAATGAATTTAAAAATTCATTAGAAATTCGAGAAAAACTGCCTCAAATTTGACAATATCACCAAATCAAATTGATGAGGTACAATCTAAAATGGTATTCATGGTTCGGTATCACGATATAATAGTGAATGATAGTAATATCTTTTTTTTTTAATTCCACTATTATATGTGTTTGTTTTAAGTAGAGAAAATGAAGAAAAAAGATGAAGAGCTTCTTTTTTAACTAAAAAAAATTATATTTAACAAATCTAATTTGGCACCCCTACAATTTTTGTCCAAGTTTCGCCACTGCACATTTGATACTTTTATTTATTGTTTATATTCTTCACATGTTAATATTAGACTACAAATTTCAAGTGCCGAATGACATAAACTCTCAATAGACTAGGTATAACATAAAAGCATATGTTACTCATTCTATTTTATTCTTAATTTTTGTTTAATCGGAATAACCTTTGATTCAAACGTTTTTTCAAAACAAAAATTAATATCATTTAACACGTAAAACAAATTTATATTTTTTTGTTAAAATGATTATATTCGTTCATTTTTAAAATTTAAAGACTAAAATATATAAAAGTTCAGAATATGAACAAATTTCAATTTCGCGTAACTTAAAAGCTTATGTTACTTATTTTATTTTATTCTTAATTTTTATTTCATTTGAATAATCCTTAATTCAAACATTTTGCAAAACAAAAACTAATATCGTTCAACACATAAAAAATATTAATATCATTGATTAAAATGAATATATTAATTCATTTTTAAAGTTTAGAGACTAAATTGTATAAAAGTTGAAAATATGAACAAATTTCAATCTAAATTTAGAATTAAAAATATATTTAACTCTGAAATTTTTAAATTAATAAATAAATAATTAAAATTTTAGGTTACGAGCTCGAGCTCATGTAAAAGACAATTTTAGCTCTTATTTCCCTTTAAAGAAACATCTCTAATAAATTAAAAGCGAGTTAGTTAACTTTTTTTTTAAAGGAACAATTTAAATTTAATTTCATACATCACAATATAAAATTGAAAGTTAAATAACACATAAATGCATTGATGTCAAAACCACACAACTGCAACAAATTGTTCTTCATCCAAAGAGATGAATGTTTAACTTCTATTATCATAGTCATGTGACATATTTAACTTTTCTTTTGGCTTAAATATCTTTTTTCGTCCTCATTTTTGTTGTGTTTTTTGCGGATGATCCTCATTTTGACAAAATGTTTAAAATGATTGTCATTTTTACCGAATATTTAAAATGATCATTATTTTCGCAATTCATGTTTTATTTGGTCCTTTTTTGTGACGTCGTGTAAATCATTAACAGAGCATTGTAGAGGTAGCACGGTTTCTGTGACACCGTTTAAATCATTAACGTAACACACCCTACTACAAACCGTGTCACCTATACAATGCTTCGTTAATGATTTAAACGGCGTCACAGAAAAGTACCAAATAAAACACAAATTGCGAAAATGAGGACCATTTTAAACATTCGGTAAAAATGATGACCATTTTAAACATTATGTTAAAATGAGGACCATCCGCAACAAACATTACAAAAATGAATGAGGACCAAAAAGATATTTAAGCATTTTCTTTTTTACGAAAATGACCTAAGAATGCATGCAAATTGAATAATTATCACATTATAAGAATTCAAAATTATTACTATTTATTAAAATGATATACTGGTTGATCACTGGTTTTAATAAGCTTTGTAATCGCACTCAAACCTATGAAACCAACATATATCTACAAAATTTATACACTAAATATCGTTGCTCTCGATACCAAAGACTAATAATAACTCTTTTGCATATTATCTCACATTCACAATAGTTTTCAATGATATAGAGATTATTTTAAATTTCCACTATAACTAAAACCATAAGAAAGTAATAAAAATATATTTTATTTAATTTCATATTCTTATATAAAACTATATTATTGAATATAGAAAGTATTTTAATTTTTACGTTGCTTTGATAATTTTATAAAATTCAAGAACTTAAATTACCCATAATATTATAAATTATATAGAATTGAGGTTTATTAAATTATTATTATAATATATAAGTACAATAAACTAAGTTTATAAATTATACTTTTACCTTTTATTTATTTTGTGATAAATTTATTCCGTATAAAATATTAATTAATTGAAAATTTTGAAATAAAATAAACATAAGGTCACAACTAAGGAGAGGAAAAAAGTGATTCTCTATTTTTAAATTTAATTAAAATAAAGGCAAGATATAGATATAAATGTATGTTCAGCTATGTTTACATTTTCATTCTACCTTACAAGTATATTTGGTCATCATTATTATTATTATTACATAGAGAAAATATAGTATAAACTTTCGTGGGGTAACACTATTTACGAATTGAGAAAATAATTATACTTTGTTACACACAAATTAAAGTATAGGAGAAACGATCAATAATAAGAATGAGTCAAATAACAAAGTCCAAATCTTAATTTTAATTAGTAATGTTTTTGAGGTAAATACTAACTTGATTTCCAACTTTCTAGCAAATACTAATAAATTTAATCAAATTATTCATCATTCCAACAAAAAAAGTAATGCATAAGTGACTATTCAAACCTATTTTTATCGTGAAATTTTTTCAACCATCAAAAGTGTTTTGTTACTCTACTTATTAAAGCACAAAGTTCTGTGTAAAAGAAGTGACAAGAGAAAAGAATAAAAGAAAGAAAAGGAGGCAATAAAATTTTCAAAGTGGTTATTGTTATTTTCTTATAATAATTACACACTTCTGAAGGGGACTAGGTTAACCTTGTGGAGAGTGAAATTGAGTTCGAATATTTGTGAGAACTACAATTTGAAAGATGGCAGGTGGCTTTGCTGTAGATGGAGCAGTGCGACATTATGAAGGGAATGTCACAACATTTGTACTGATTACATGTTTTGTAGCTGCAATGGGAGGTC
>Ga0209589_1006011_pt1 | contig 20300 bp, 5 predicted proteins | sample CowpeawhiteBW_FD_187525 | JGI IMG/M metagenome (GOLD analysis project Ga0209589, IMG submission 187525) | Root nodule microbial communities of legume samples collected from California USA - Cow pea white BW (SPAdes) (version 2) | ecosystem: Host-associated > Plants > Roots > Nodule | place: USA... | reverse complement strand
ATATATATATATATATATATATATATATATATATATATATATATATATATATATATATATATATAATGTAACCATAGACCATAAATATCTTACATGTAATTAAATTACAACAAATTAGAAAAATCTCTATATGAAATTTTCTTTCTAGCTATTTTTGTACTATAAATATATATATAATTAACCACGTGCATACATTAGAAGAAAGCATGTGGTTGGGATTGATCTCTAAATTAATGATCTCTATATATCTTTAATTACATTCTAACTAATTAATTATCAAACTATATATAGTAGTAATTACCACAAATTATATATGATCGTTCTCGTTTTGTCTCGTGTTCATCTTGAAAGAAACAGAGCTTTAGCATGCTGCAGATGAAGAGTGAGAGAATGGATAGTTACTTTTGTAAAAGTGGTGATGATGAGTTTTTGAAGGAAAAAGTAATGAAGAAGTAGTGTTGTTGGCATTTTCATCTTCACTTTTAGTAGCAGAAATTCTCTCACAAGAAGGGCACAGGGAAAGTGTGGCTGCTGGAATCTGCATGTAAAGAGGCATTGCCATTGCTTGCATTGACTTCAGTTCTTGAACCTCCTTTTGCAGCCTCTTGTTTTCTTCTGTCAGACTCTCACAACACTTCTTCAATACATCACAATCTGACTCAGTTTGTTTTAGCTTCGTCCTGTGTGCATCAAATTATCTTACAATTAATGAAAAAATATATGTATACATATATATCACTTTAATTAATCATTATTATTCATTTTATCCACTACTTTTTATGTAAATATATTATTAGTTCAATAGTATTTCAGAAACTTCACTCAAATGCTACGGTAAGTATTAAATGATGTATATATAGTTTCATTATCTACAAGGGATCAAGTTACTTAGAATTACTCTTTTTTTCTAATAACAATTAGATATTAAAAAAATATTAAAGTAGGAAATAATTTTCATAAAATTAATTTAGAAGTAACTTATCCCTTCTCTTTATATATATATATATATATATATATATTTTTTATATATATATATATATATATATATATATATATATATATATATATATATCAGTGTATTAAAAAATTATAAAAACTGAAAAGAGAAATGATTTTGTTTAAATTATGGTGGTGTAACTTGATCCATTTTTTGTAATAAATACTTTTCAAATATTTGTTTTAGTTTTCTCATAAACACTCTTAGTTCTATAATTTCAGAGAAACATGGTAAATAAAAGTAAAGTAGGGTACCTGGCTCTCCTGTTCTGAAACCACACCTCTACTTGTCTGGTTCGCAGATTCAGCTTCATTGCCAATTCTTGCTTTTGCTTCTGAGGAAAAAAACGACAAAGGGAATCAAAAGTTTAATTAGTGCACATCAGAATCATTTAATAAAGATCTAAAACAACATATTATTATTATTATTTTACATTATTAGTGTATAACCATTAAACACATAATTATTTTATATATATATAACATATAAAATACCGGATTGAGAGTAGAATGTTCTCTGAAGTTTTCTTCCAAGATTGCTGATTGTTCTTTGGTGAGTCTAAGTTTCTTTCTGGGGTTACCATCTTCATCAGCATCTGTTACCCTTGTCTGAAATTTCTCTACTTCTACATCAAATTCTTCTCCCATGGCCTGATCTCGCTCCCTCTTGATGCTAGAGGAGTTGGAAAACGAAGAAACCACACTGGGAGAAGAAACCTGTGGTCGAAAGTATTCATAGGACTCGGTCTTTGAACTTGGTTGATCATTTTTCACTTCATCACGATCATGATCATGATCATGTTCATCATCTTCTGGTGGTCCTAAAGTAAGTGAAGGGTATGTGTTGTTACCGTTTGATGGATTCTCCACCCTTCTGATCTTGTTGTGGCCATCACTCTTCATGCAGTTCTCTGATTCATCATGGAAGGTAACAAGACCAAGACCAAGACCAAGACCAAGACCAAGTCCTATGTTTGGTGTTTCATGAAAACTCATAGTTGTGAAGGTGGAAAGTGTTGAAGTGTTGTGAAATGAAAAGAGAGTTTGTGAAAGAGGAGGGTGTGAGATTTTGTGTGAATGAAGAGCATTTATTATGATTGTTGGGTTTGTGCATTTGTGGGGTCTGATTTTGTTTGTTTATTATTAGGCAAGGAAGAAAATGAGAAGGTTATATATTCTGGAAAATTAATATGAAATTAATTAGTTTCCTTTTTGTGTGCTTTTGGCTCATAAGTTGACCATTAGAAAGTTAATGACTCCTCCCTCTTCTTTTGAAGAAGGACATGTTCTGCAAAATAACAAGGAATTGAATCATGATGAAGTGTATATGGTATATAGTATACGTGGAATCACGTGGAAAGTGGATACCACGCACAATATGGAGCATATTTCATGGAGAGAATATTTTACTCTCTTTTAACCTTTTCACTTTTCTACTTTTCTTCCTGGGTTTTTTTTTTTTTTTTCCAACTTTTCTTTTTCCTTCAAAATGCTTTTTTATGTTTCAAACTAGATAACCGAGGTTTATAATTACACTTTTGATTATGTGATTTCTATTTTTAGATTTCTGCTATGGGAAGTACCAACATTGACTAAGGTCAATTTACAATATATAAGTGGGTACAATTCTTATCTTAGAAGCCAGTTTTATGCGATTGAGTTAGGCTTAAAGCTCACATCTATAAATTTCAATGAACAAATTGGATTTTCTAATTATAAGATGATTTTGTTGTTGTTTTTCCTTTTTCATATTTTGTTGTTGTGACGTGATGTGGTGCTCAAATCATATATTGCTGAGTTTTAGTTTTACTTTTACTACCTTGTGCTTATGATAGTTGAAAAAAATTAAATTTTTAATTAAGTCGTGTAAGTGTAACTCGTGAATTATGATGTTATTAAATGGAGTGTTAAGTTACTGAATTTTATGGTAAAAATTTAACAAAATGTTAATATAAGGGTTAAAATAACACAGATTGAAATATTTAAAGGGTTAGATTCCACAGTATAATTAGGAACTGAAGAATCAAATTACATAGTTGTGATACCTAAAGGATAGAAAGAATGTGATTAAACTATTTATATATGAAATTATATGTATTTGCAAAGTGATTAATTACTCTGCATTTTATATTCATGTAATGGGGAATCTCTGTTAGATTTCTACATTGTGTAAAAACTCATAAGGTCAACTATAGTTTATGATACAAGCGATATTAGTTTCTATTCCAAAAAGTTAGAAGAAAAAAAAAGGAAGATGTGTGAAAAGAACTATAAAATAATTTATACAATATATTTAAAGTTTGTCAAAGCATTATAATCTTTATTTTTTTGGAATTCTTTTTAAATAAAATTTTGTTGACAAACTTTTCATAAAGCATATGTGCTCGCAACACCTCAATGGATGAAAGAACGGTTTGATGTGACTTGAAAAAAAAAGATAAATGTTTGATATGTGTTGAAAAACAAACTTTGTCAAACTTTATAAAAAAAATTGTCAAAGTATTTATTTATTTTTAGAGACACTTTTTTATATAATTTCTTAAATTATTGTTATATATATATATATATATATATATATATATATATATATATATATATATATATATTTCTCTTATCCAATGATATTATATATTTTTACGTGTATAAAACAACATCTCAAAATAATATTTTAATTAAAATATGTCAAATAGTATAAGTAACTCAAACATCATTTTGAAATTTCTAAAAATGAACATAATTGAGTTATAAGATCTATATTTATTTATATTTTAAAGTTTGAATATCAAATTATATTAAAGTTTCATACATAAATAAATTTCATACATAAAAATTTGGGACTAAAAACATGTTTAATTCTATATTTTATTTCAAATAAAATTGAAAATGTGATTAATATATAAGTTTTTTTTATTGTATGTGATAAGATATATAATAGATATATGTACAAAAGTATTATAATATAAATATTATCTATGAGCATTATTAAAAGCTCATCTTTACGGCACAAATTTTGTTAATTAATTTTAAAATTATAGGTAAATTTTGATTAATAAGATGAGAAAGTGCCATTATTTCACGATTCAATAAATTTCAATTAACAAAAATATATTTAAAAATTAAATTTTAAAGTTGCAACTACCATTTTGAAATTTAACTACCCTATTCTTTTAGTTTCATTATCAAGATTTTTTCTTTTCAATGAAAATAAAGTATTTGAGAAGAAAAGCTAATAACATGATTTATAAAGATACCAAATATTTGACAAAACTATGATTATAAAAAAAAACAATAAGGAAAGCTGACAAGACAAAGTTATTGAGAATTGATGTTGTTGACTTCACTGAACCTTTTTTCTGGAAAAATATTACTAAAATGTCTCATTTACTTAACCAATAAGATAAATATCGTGTAGATCTTCAACCTTTCCACATTAACAAAAAAAGCATGAAAATTGAAACTCATTGAATGTCAAAAGAAAATTTTCCTACAAGTGATTATATTCCTTAATCCTTTCCATTCGTATAGAACTTTATTAAATGTAAAATTTGCTTATAACATCATTGGATAAAAAGACTTTCCTTTTCAGAAAAAGAAAAATAGTTACTATCTTTCCAATCTAAGAAAAAAAATCCACACTACAATAGATGAATATTCTTTAAACTAAATTTGTTTAAAATAAACCTGTTTAAAATTTGACATTAAACTAAATGGAGGGTCACTAAAAATGACGTTTTAATTAAATTAAAGTCATTCTGGAGATAAGATTAACATAGAAGGTAAAATTAATTAGATTTGTTATATTTAGAGTTATAAAAGATATTTTTTTATATAGTTTTCTACAAAATTTCTCATAGAACTTTATATTATATTTTAAAACCAAAATAAGTAACTTTCTTGTTGTTTAAATTGTATTAAATTTTAATTTAATTCCCCAAGGTTTTTTTTTAACCATTTTCCTTATAATAATTCTACTCATATTTAATCCTTTGGAATTTCAACTTTATTTAAACAGTTGAGGTTTGATTTTTTTTTCAAACAGTTCAAGATTTAAAATGAATAGAAATTTAAAGGATTCAACAGAACGTAAGATACACTAGAGTTTGAAGAGGAAAATGAGTACTTTTATTGAATCAATTTAATATGTAGAATAAACTATAACAGTCTTCTCTGTGATTTTTTTTAATTATATTTATTTTTGTAATTATTATAATAACAAATTTTAAGTGTAGTATTTTAAAACTTAAAAACAAGGGACGTGTAATGTAAAAAAGTAACACTTTAGCGTTTTAAAACAAATAAGTTATAAAAAACTAAGTCTCAGTGTATAATTTAAGTTAATTTTACTCTAATATGTTTTTAGTAAATTTTGAAATATAAAAATTTGGAATATAAATTTCTTTGAACAAAAAAAAAAAAGAATAACTTGTGGAATTTTAGTTGAATGGTATATTTAATTTAATCTTATTTTGTCACAACTATAATTTTTCAAAAATATTTTATATAACCAATCAAACTAGAGTCAATCTCTATACTCTTATCCTAGTGTTGAGTTAGATTAAAGCAATTTATATACTATTCCAATTGAATTTATAATGTGAGATTCCATCTTGAAGTACTTTTGAAGCTACTTATATATTTATTTTAGGGTATAAATTTTCAATGGAGAGATCCAATACATGATGTAGTGGTTGAATGCCACCCTACAATGATCCACTTACTAAGATGCCACTTGTACCATCACCAAAGACAATCAATGACATTTAAACATTATGTTATTATTAGTATATATTCATGTTTTAGGTTTATTTACGTGTATTTTATATGATTAGTTGTGTGTATATATAACATATTTTATAACATTTTACACAAATTTAATAATATACAATCAATTTTTTATATATTTTTTTGTTTTCTATATTTATATTACTACACATGTTTCATAGAGTTAGAGACACCCACCACATAACCTTATTATAAAAGTCACACTAGGTAATAACATATTCTAACAATCGTAGTGTTACTTAATTTTTTTCTTACCTTGAAAAGAACTTTTTTAACAATCAAATGTGGTTGTTTTTCCTTCATTTTTCTTCCTTTTTATTCTTTTTTCTTTGTCTCTTTATATAGTCACACTAAGTTTCTTTTAAAGGTGTTGTATAAAAAAGATTAATTATGAAAATGATTAAATTAAGACTCACATGAGAAATTAAATACCGGCAAAGAATTGCTATTACAATCTAAATTATTTATAATTTAATTGTAAATTTCTTTTTTAAATCCAAATTAGTTTGTATTCGGATTGACATTTCTTTCTCCAAAAAAGTACGAGAACTTGAAATCTTCTAGATACGATAATATCCATGCATTTATTTCATTTGTGTCATAAAATTTAGGGAATCACACTTTCTATTTAAAAAGCCTCTAGAGTCCACCAAAGTTTTTCTCAATTTATTTGAAAAGTGTGTTTGAATCACAAACATAATAACTATCTACAAGAAAAGCAAGAACAACTATAATTACTACAAGAAAATAAATAAATAAAAGTTAACAAATAATAAATTAAATAAATATAAATATTAAAAAAATAAAATTAGGCTAATGTTAACATTATTTATTTTTATTATTTATTTAGTTCATATCAACTAAATCTACCCTAATCAGACACAAACATAAATATTTCTAGTTATTAAAAATAATTAGCGTCAACCAATACAATAATTATTAGTTAACTAAGATTCACAAATATAATATAATATAATAGTATATAATCGTATGGTATAGTTATATATAGCTAACATATATCATGCGGGCATAGATTAAGATGTAGAATCCACTGTGAATGTGATTTTGTTTTATAATGGTTATATAATTGTTGACATGAGAATATGTAAAATGGTGGAGAGAGAGAGAGATGATGGGATACCACTTGAAAAGAAACAAAAGGAGTTGAGAGACAGCCCCACAAAGGGAGCAAGTCAGAATGAAAACTCCATATCCACACACAACCAAACATGTTTCTCAACCTTTCACATAACATTTTTCTAATCTTTCCTTTCTAAATTATCAGATTTCACTATTTTGCTCATAAACCCTAATATATATATGTATTATCTTTCGAGGCCACCAAGTTCTTTTTGTGATCTTTGAAGTTGATTTTGAAATGATGTTGTTATGGCAATCTAACACATAACAAACAATAGTTGATGGGTGATTCGAAAATGATTGGATAATACACTTAACAAACAACAAACTTTATTAGAATAAACTTTAATAGAATACATCAACGGTCAGTCAAAACATCATAATTTTGATCATTAATGTGAACATATAATAAAAATTGCTAAGACATTAGTGTTTTTGTTATTCAAGTTTAGACTTGTTTCTATGACATTAGAACTTGTTACATAAAGTGTGAATCCTAGAGTCGGAATTACAAGAATATTGTTTATTCGGTGTTTTTTACTTTGAATTGGATCATGAAACTCAATTTTAGTGAATTCTTTATCATATATTATTGCACATCATATGTTTAATAAAGTACAAAAAAGAGTTTTATTTTTATTTTTTTAGACTTTTATGCCGTCAACCCATATTTAACGGAAAGGGTAAACTTGAGACTTTTAAACTAAAAAAGGGACCAATTTGAGATTTTAAAAAATTTGGATACCAATTTGAGATTTCGAGTCCAAAATAGGGACTAAAGACATAATTAAACCTTTAATAAAGTACAAAAAAAGAGTTTTATTTTTATTTTTTTGAGATTTGTTATCTAATTTAGTTATATAAATTACAAAGAGTTGTAAAGTGTTTACAAATCCCTATTGAACTTTTAATTTTATTACTGATATAATTTGGTACATTGATCAATCTCGTAACAAAAACAAACACAAAAATGATGTATTTTGATAAAAATAATTAGAGTTGAAAAAATATTTTTTCATCATCAAGTTGATAGTGATTTACTTGAAACTGCAAAATCAAATGGTCACATAATTCCCATTGATGAGATAAACTCAATTGAATAATATAAATATTTTAAATATTCAATAAAACAAAATATTTTAATTAAAAATATTTAAATTTACGAAAAAAATTAAAAATCAATTCAATTTAATTTTTATTTTTATTATGATGACAAGAACTCAATTAAAAAATATAAAAATAAAATTATTTAATAAAAACTCAACTGAAAACTTTTAAGCAAGAAACTTAAAATTTAATTAAATATTTTTTTATTCTTCATATGAAAATATGTAAGCTATGATAATAAAGAGAGAATAATGTTCCTTAAAGATAAAATAACCACCAGAAACTTAATAAAAAAAATACAAATTTTGAATACTTAATATACGAAATAAAATTTCTCTAAACTTTATCAAATATCATTTCTCTTTAATATATTACAAGTTTATAATATCAATTTAATTAAAGATATCAAATATGAAGTTAAAATCTAATCAACCTTAAAGTTAGTAATTACACACAAAACAGTTAATGTAACATTCAAAACATAAATATATATACTTTTCATTTATTTTGGAAAAAAAAAAAGTCGCAATCCTAAGATGAGGATGCACTTGAACTATGAGGTAAATTCAGTGTGAAGCAAATTCTTTATCCTCTTATTATTTTGGAATATCTTGACATTAGTAGTGCGAATAAGGGAACTTGATTCTCTATTTTTGGGTGTAAAGAATATCAAATCATTGCTACTCTACGAATTACATCAACTTTTCCATCATTAGCTTTGCTTCTATATCCATGTATAAACCTAACATGAATAATAATTAATAGTAGAAAAAGTAAAAATAAAAATAAAAATCAAGTCATGCCATTGAATAGCTAAAAGTATTTTCCCTTATTTATGATATAAAAGTTATTGAGAAAAAAAATAGTTAAATCATACAAAAAGAAAAACACCTACCACTATGATTTCAAATGAATATTATTAGAATATATGACAAGTAGGTCCTACTTTATTTTTTGTACCTATTTTCAGCAATTATATCAAAACAAATTCACGGTTAGTATTAGTTTGGATCAATAATAAAGTGTGAAGCAACAAAAAGTGGTTTAGTTTTATTTTTTATTTTTCATTTTTTATTTTCTAGGACCAACAAAAAGTAGTAATGTAGCATAGTTAAAAAAACAAACCATTTAGGTGGAAAAAAAAAAATACATGTTAGGACATGATTGATAAGCAAATCACCGACGAATCAATTGATTCAATGTATCATGATTGAGAAATTGAAATTGATGTGACGGATAACATCAAATTACATGAAGAAAAATTCCCCCTACTCAAGCATGGTTAAAAGTTTTACTTCAATATGTTCCATACCAATGGTTTTAGTATAGTGGTATCAAATAAGAATGTAATATGAAGGAATATTACAATTTGACGAAGGAAGTAAACCGAAAAAGAGTAAAAAAAATTGTTCTAAATCATTTTTTCAAGTCAATTCTGATTCTGAAATCTAATTGTAATTTTACAATAGTAGTGCTACAAAGTATGTGGGAGAAAAGCGTGGATTCATACTTGTGTTTTTTAGTAAGAATTTTAATATATTTTATCTTGTTCATGTATTTGTAAATGGATGGGAACAATCGATATCCAAGAAGAACGTTAGGAATTTTATTTAGGTAAGCGTGTCCTGTTAAGAATAACGGTGGTATAGAAAAGGTAGAAAAAGAAGTAATTGTGGTTGGGAATATTTTTGTTGGAAGGGGAATGTACTAATGTAGTTGAAGAGACTCACACTTAAAGAAGAGATTATTAGGAATTCAAGTGTAAGTTTAAGTCTCACATTGGCTAGAAATAAGAAAGTAGATCACTATATAAGAATAAAGACTCATAAACTCATTATCTTAATGTTTTGGGTTGAGAGTGTGGTCAATGCCTTATATGGTTAAGCTCAGATCTCATTGGTATTGTTCTCCTCAGTGAAACCCCCTCTATAAAACCTAATAACCTAACATTTGTTAGGTCATTATGTCATCCATTATCGAACACCATCTATTAATGTCCAGTCTTGTGCAAAATTGTGTTATAATTTCTCATCTTATAAACCAGTCTTATAAAATTGTGTTAAACTTAAAATCTATTTTTTAAAATTTGTTATGAATAAGAAAAAAAAAACATAAGCACTAACAAGTGATTCAGTGAAATTGAACTTTCAGCAACTACTGGTTTGTTGCACAATTAAATAGCATCTTGACTTTGTCACAGTGAACAATATTAAAGCATTGTTTAAACCAAAGGATGATTGGGAATAATTAGGATTAGACAACACAAGACTCTCTTGCACGAATACTAAATAAGACCAAGAAAGAAAGTAAGAAGATAGAAACTAAAGAAAGACGAAAAATAAGGTTAAAAGTTAATGGATGTCCCTTTCCATGACATATGCTACTTCACCAATTAGTTTTGATGTTTAGCCTCATTCCAATTAATCATATCAAATATAAAATGGTTTAGAGATAATCACATTATTAGGGTTATGATATAATAGTTTGCTTACTAAGTTTCTTATGAAATAATATACGTTGAAAAAGTTGTAAATTTTAGTATATTATTTTAGTATTTCTTTTAGAAGTTTTAGATCACACTTGATCTTTAGCATATTTTTCAAACCAAACATATGTTAAAGATAAAATTTGCATGACTAAAAACATTCCTACATGATTGGACAGTGGATGATTGATAAATCTTTCCAATAAACTTTAATATCATTAATCAGTGTAAGATTTCTATTGCAATTGATAAATCTTTCTATTAAACTTTAATATCATTAATTAGTGTAAGGTTTCTATTACAAGTAATGTCAAAAATACTTTAATATAAAATCTGTAGATCTAAAATTATATAGAGTATTCAATAATAAATTTGGTTTTTTTATCGATAAATGTTAATCGTTTAATATCGTCGTGAGGTTTTTTTAGTGGGGAGTTAAATCCACAATTTTTTCAACTTTTTTTTTTTAAATCTTTCAAACTAACATAAAATCTTTTCAATATTAATAGATAAGTTGAACCACGACCTTTTTAATCATTCTTTTTAATTTTTTTTATTAAGCCAATCTTATAACTTTATTGACAATAATAAATAAATCATATTTTAAATAATAATAAAATAAATTTTAATATTAATTTTGAGAAAAATTCAACCTTATAAAACCACTTTTAAAATTGTAATTTTGAAAGGATTATAATGACAAGGAAAACCCCTAAATTAAAAAAAAAAAAATTACAATAGAAGGTTGACAAGGGAGACAAGAGATAGGGTTGGTGGGCCAAGAAATAATATGGCATGATTGGGCATTTGATTATTATTTTGATGAGGAATTAAAAAAAATATATATATAATTGGCATTTGATTATAAAAAAAAAAGTAAGATTATGATGATAATGATGATGATGAAGATGATGAAGATAAGGTTTGAGAAGTGTTCCAGGCTTTAAGGCCACTTGGGCAGTGAGAGTTTGGGTTTGTGGTGTTTGTTTGGCCTTTCCACAACCTTTTTCTTTTCTTCTTCACCAACCATTCATGTCAACAAACAAATACACAACCTTAGTTTTTTATTGCCATCTACGTAATCATTTTACTACACTTTCACTCTTTTATAATATAAATTTTGATGTACAAGAAAAGGGTTTAGAATTTTTAGAGTTGTTCATATAGGTGTTTGTTTTATTTCAAATTAAAAAGAATATTTAGAAGTAAACCTAAAAAATAACGAAAACTTTTACATTATAACCGAAGATTGTGTTAACATTGACACGTGATATTGAGAATGATTATTTTCTTCAAGCCGTAAGCTTGACCTTTTTGTGCCTAAATAAGTTAATAAGTGAGAAAAATCATAACTTTTTGTTAAAAGAATATTAATCATAGTTTTAAGTTTGTATATACTATAAATATTCTTTTTATTTTAATGACTTTTGGATATTAACAAACATACAGACAAAGTCCACAATTACAACTATAGTTGGAGATTAATTGGATTAATCTTAAATAATGTTCTGTTTTGGTATTGATTGACACATAGATGAGTTTTAAGGGAAGAGATGAAAAGAAGAAGGTCTAGTCAGCAGTGCAGCAGCTGGACAAGCTCTCTATGAAAGGTAACCTTTTCTTTCTCACATACTTCACTTTATGTCTGATTAGACTAATCAATCACATTACATAATCACATTTCACATGCACTTTATATATACCATGTTTCTTTCAAAATTAAATAACACCCATTTAACATGGTTAAGTTGTGCAAATTGTGAGTTCACTATTTATACCCTATATTTGGATAAAATGAGTATCATTAGCTACAACTTTTCTTAATAATTTTATTCAAAATCAAACATTTTTATTGTGATTCCATCCGGTTAATTTACATCGTGGAATAATTGTGATCTTGACTCTAATATATATATATATATATATATATATATATATATATATATATATATTTATTAATTAAGATGAACGTTAAATTTAAAATTTAAAATCACATATTTTACTCAAAAATATAATTATCCAAAAATCATAATTCGATTATACATTACTAAAAAAACTCATATTTTCTATTAATTTTGTTTTGAATTTCTTTTTTTTTTTCAGAAAGTGCTTACAAAAGTTGTTATGAAAAAGAATTACAAAAAATTGTTGTCAATTTCTTTTGTAAAATATTTTGTATAAAATAATTTTCATAATAAATTTTATAAAAAGTTCTTACGAATTTTATAATTTGTAGGAAATAATTATTCATAAAAAAAAAATATTCTTAGAAAAAATAACAGAAAAAAGTCTTGCAAATCTTTTTAACAAAATTTGTAAGAAAATAATCATGTAACATGATAATTTTTATTTTATTATAATATAGTCCTTTAAGTCTCTTATATTATATATAGTACCTTAGACAAGTGCTAATGCTATTAGTGCATATTTGATTTTATTTTGGTGACAAAACTTGAAGCGACTGGTGGTTTTGTATTGCTCTAAATTATATATAATCTTCCAACCTTTTGTTATTGATGTTTTTGACCAAGTTTTGTGTTACTTTGTTAATTAAACGGTGTATAATGAATAACCGAAAAGACAAATGGGATTATAGAAAAATGAAGACATAAATTCAATGTCCACAAAAATTTCAAATACCTGTGAGAAGCATATGCATTGCATATATGATGTTTTTAAATGTCAGTTTCTTTTTTCTCGAACATGTAAACCTTTATGGTAAGATGATGTTCACTGTATTAAAAAAATTCAAGTTTAAGTTTTATGTGAAATATTTAAATAATATATAAAAAATTATAAATTTATTATGTTAAAATTTTAGGTCAGAAATTATGTTAATTTATATAAATTGAATTCATAGTTAAAAGTGTTGTGAATTTCCACACAAAGACATTCACTTATTGGTGTATATAGTAAAATTAAAGATGTTTATGATATGCTGTGTTGCTATCAAACTTCTGCCTCATTATTGAAGGTCAGAAAATATCTTTCTAATCATTGTTATATTTCATTACCGGTGTGTGTGAAGGAGGAATTTTTTAAAATATTATGTATTATAATTAAAAAAATAAATAAAAATCTTGATATTTATTTCAATCATTATGAAAATAAATTTAAGATGATAAAATAAATTAATTAATTTTTAATTGATTAATACTACCAGCATATTACATTTTTTGATGAATTTAATAAATTTAAGGGTGACAAAACAATTTATTCTGAACCGTTATGATCTAACATGTTGTTGGTCCACTCAAAAAATAATGAGATGAATTGCTCAGAAATGATAAGTGAGTGGGTTGAAAATCTTGAATTGTTTTATTAAAAGCTTAGTAACTTTTTAATGTTTCTTTCATTTTTTCTTTGTATATATAAAGAGATGGATATTTATTAAGGTATATTTAACTATATAAATATTTTCTATTTTTTAATTAATTAATATCTTTAATTAAATAAATTTAATTATTATTATTTTTACATATTAAATAAGTGTATTTAATTTATAAATATTAATGATATAAGTTATAATATTATATATTTAAATTTTTTGAATAATATAATAAAAAAAATTCTTAAACTATTTTTTATTTTAATTTATAAGAAAAAGCAAATTGAAGAGATTTAAATCAAGCTACACAAAACGAAATTTATAAATCAAGCAATGAATATATTTCTATCACACTAGCAACTTCATACCTTTGGTACAAGAATCAAGATAAAACACCAATAAAAGTTAAATTTCCTGTTATTTTTGTTTTAAAATTTGTTGGTAAAAAATATTTATAAATTTTGTTATAAAAAAATTGTAAATAATTACTATCAATTTTTTTATAAAAATATTTTGTATAAATACTTTTCACAAAATAAATTATCGAAAATACTTATAAATTTATAATTTTGTAAAAAATAATTATTTACGGAGGAATTATCTATCAATTAAAATTTTTAGATAAAATGATAAAAATTATCTTTTCTTATAATTATTTGTTAATAAATTTGTAAGAAAAATCTCGTATAAACATAAAATTTATTGATGTGTCTCTTCTTATCACAATTCAATCAAATTTATCAGTTATAGTTAAACAAAGACAAATATGCAATTAGTTTATTGACCAAGAACAATAACCATAACAATTTTATATGAATAATAAAAAGTGCAATCACATGAGAGTGAAATCAATTATCTTTAATTCTAATAAATGAGAGAATGAGTTATGTATCGTCATTTGCGGAAAGAGTACTTTCATAAAGAATAATTGAAAGAAAGAATGTTGAAATATAGATATTGGTAAGAGAAAAAAAATTCCTTTTTATTATAAAGTCCATATTTCCTGTAAACTCAATAGTCACCAAAAATATAGATATTGCATACCTTACACTCAATGGTCACCAAGTTTCATTGATTCTCTCTATTTTGATATTAATAAAAAGAGTTTAACTCTCTTCCACCTTTGATCATTCAAGCAAGCCTTTATTCAAAACTTAAAACAGGTATAAGAAAAAAAAATAGCATAATACATGTATAATAATTATTTTTAAGCTACCAAATAGCCATTTATGATATAGGAGGCAATATATTTAATGCATTTGAGGAAAATAATGTTTTCTGGAAGATGAATATGAAACTGATTTTTTACTCCTTTTGATGATTTTGAAAATGATTATTTAAAATGAAAATTGCATTGAAATTCACTTTTCTTTTTTTACCTTCAATAGAGAAAGAATGAAAATTGATAAGAATGATCTAGATAAAAATTAGAATGGAGAGTATAAAGAATAAGGTTTACATAGATACATTTGATGATAAAAAATAAATAAAAGAAAAATCTAGTGTAAATAGCAGTTCGGGTATGCAAATAGAAGGGCCTCCGATGAATCTGGGTCTTGGCCCACTCAAAATTAATTGCTGCAGTACATAAATTTAGCGTGCACTATCATGAATTTTTTATTTGAAAATGTATAATTTAAAATATAAAAACGTTGTATTTCAAATTGTATATTTTGGATTACATAATAAAAAAAATTGCATAATACAAAATACAAGTATATTAGAGATTGTACCATCTAAAATATATTTTTTATATTTTAAAATAAAAATATATATATTCCAAATTATATATTCTGAAATATAAAATAAAAAAATTAATTTTAGATTACATATTTCAGAATGTAAAGTTATATTTTACGTTGCACAATTTGAAATACAAAAGTTTATGAGGGTGCAGGGAGAAATTTATAGCGGTGCAGAAAGAAACGGCCTGCAATATGATCTGCATTCCATACTTATCGGATCTTTAGTACAGTATTTGGGTATTTGGGTCATACTGTACTTAGTAAAATACATACACTAAAGGGTAGGAACCATTAAGAGAAATACATACACAAATTAAAAATCCCAATTAGAAATTCATAGAATAAATATAAGTTACTCATTTTCAAATAATAAAAGTTCAAGTAAACTTATAAAATAAAAAATAACAAAAAGTAAATAAAAAAAAAGAAGAGAAAATTTTATAGATAATTGTAGATAAAGTTTAACTCTAATCTTTCTTATTTCTTATATGTATAATGTTCTAAGAAGAATACGAACCTAGAAAAAAGAAAACGAGAGCTTTTTAATTTTTTTTTTCTTAATCCTGTGTTTTTTCATCCTTTCATGCGTGGGTAGGATAATTAATCATACTAAGGGACTATTGGTACTTATTTCTTCACTCATAATGACTTTTTTTTATTATCTAAAAAATAATAAGCGCAAAATATTAAATAAATATAAATTATTCTTTTTTAATATTTTTAAACTTATATATTTGAAGACAGAATACATTGAAATTCAAAATAAATAACTTAGTATTAAAAAATATGAGATTGTTAGTTTTGTTAATTGATTAAATTTTACAAATATAGACTAAAATATTGTCCGTATAATTCAAATCATTGGATGAAAAGTAGTTACATAAATCAATGTACGCTGAGAAATCTCTAGGATTTTCTAAATCCATAGAAAAATAAGATCGAACTTGCACCATATAATCAGAATTAAATAATATAAAATAAAATTACATATTTTTATTAGTAGTGTGTAGGAATAGCTAAAGATTTAAAATTACAATTACTTAATTAAGATGAGTCACAACGTATAAAAAGCTGAACATACTATTAAATGGTAGATTATGTATCGGTGCACTAAAGAAAATTTAAGCATTAAATAGTAATGTAGTCTTTTAACTTTTTGATACAAAATTATGGAGTTTGATTTTTCGATCGAACGTTAAAAATACATTATTTTACTATTTTAAAAGTAATTATATATATTTTAAAATTATTGATCACCAATATATTTTGATATATTTTGAATACACATCAGATGAACAATAAAGAAAAATTACTAAAGAATTCAAACTTTAAAATTATAATTTTTAACTCCTCCAATATTAAATTCTTTTTACTAATTAAACAGTACTTTAAATTGCTATTTAATTTAAAATAATTATGTGGCTTTCAAGAATTTTGCAACAAAATATGCATGAAAAGTCAAGCATCCCTATCCTTGAATCTTTAATTTTCATACCTATTTTCAATTATAAAGAGGAAGTACTTGCTATCATTCAAATTAATCCCCACTCAATTAATCACACTATTAATTAACCTTTTACCACAACACAATGCTTCTTTCATTTCATTCAATGAATATGACTCACTCTCCATTCTACTAAATTCAACTTCAATTCAATGCTCTTTTTAGCTTTAACTCATTAACTTTGACTCTCCTTGCTACTTCTATTTCAAAAAATTATGAAGTGTTTTCTTTTTAACTATATCATTTGCACGAAATATTTACCAATTTTACTAATGATTATTATTTTTCGAAAACCCTATTTTTTTAAGTGACGATTTTATAAATAGGACTTTTCTGGTTACTAATTTTTAGTTAAATTTTCATTTCAATTATGATTGTTATATTCATATATAACACCTCAACACCTTACTTTGTTTAAGGAGATTGAATCTCATACTATTTGAATCATCGAAAAAAAAATTATTAGACATGTAAAAGAAATATCTTATTTGAAGTCGTGTTTTTCACCCGTAACATTTTAACTTAACCATCTTACTATAAGATATTTATTTAAATCTAGTTCTACATGAATAAAAATATGTTAGGATTAAGTGATCCTTTATATTATGATTTTCATTAATTTTATATAATATATAATTAAGTATATTATTTTTAATAGATAAAACTTAAATATGTATTATAGATTAATACTTATAGCAATTTTTTCAATTTTTTATATTTAAAATGGAAGGCAATATGGTTTTGTCACACAATTAGAATGTTAATATGAGTTCTAATACGAGAGTCAATCTAATTTACTATAAGTTTGAGTTGGTTTGAATTAAAAAAAAGAAGTTTAAAACTTGTTAAACATATACTAAAAACAACTTAATTTAGTTAAATTTTGAGTTAAATGGATTCAAGTTAAATTTGTGACGAGTTGATCTAACATTAAAATTGAATTTCTAAAAATTTATCCTTGATTTTTGTTTTCCAACTTTTTTTATCATATAACAATACATTAGTTTGTATTCACTCATTGATAAAGGATATGTCGTTTTATCAGTGTTAAACCAATTTTTCGATTTTCATATGTGTTTCTCAAAATTTCATATTTTCAACACTATGAGCTCTTCATGTTTTCAATCTAAAACCAAAGGGAGGGAAGAAATTCAAATTTTCACGTTTCTGAAACTGAGTTTGTAGTCAAAAAAGGAGGGATAAAATATTTTTAATATAAAAACTTTAATTTTTAATATATTTTAGACCATATTTCTATGGATTATCTCACACTGTTTACAAGCAACATTTATATAAATGTTGCTTAGGATAATTTTTAAGCCACACCTAAAAAAGTGTTACCTTTACTATGTTTATACCACATTTTTATACCTGTGATATTGTTTAGTGTTGTCTAAAGTCGTTTTTTTTTGTAGTGCATGTACTACTAAAATAATTTATATTTTCTGTCAATTTTGTTTTGAAAAAAATTTCGTAGGAAATACATATAATTTTTGTTATAAAAAAATTGCAAGAAATTTCTACTAATTTTTTGCAAAATATTTTGTATAAAACACTTTTTGCAAAAAAAAATTGTATAAAATATTTACAAATTTTATATGTAAAAAAAAACTATCTACAAAGGAATTACATGTCAATTAAAATTCATATAAATAATGGAGAAAAAAAATTCTTTCTTGCAAATTTTTTTTATTAATTTGCAAGAAAACTTTCATATAATATAAAAATTTTAACAATGAACCGAGTTGGACACAATAGAATTTTTTTATTATTGACATATATCGTTTATAAGTGAAATAATATTTTTTTTTCAATTCGGTTTTTGAATCGATTTGTGTTAAATTGAAATTGAATTGAATCACCTAATTCTTGAAAAATAAAATCCAAATCGATAAAAAGTTCGTTATTTTAATCTAGAATTTTTGGAGCTGATTCTGTTAAATTTTTAGATCAATTCAATTTTGAACCCTCTTACTAACCTTAACTTCATGCAGCAATTATATATGCTTTAATAAACAAACTTACGAAGTTATAGTTAGGTTGAGTTATAAAATTTTGTATGTGTAACTTGTAAATTGAATTAAATTTAAATCTATTTAGAGTTGAACTTAATTTTACACCTTTAAATACAACCCATTATATGCAAGCAGGGTTACTTATTAGGGTTTCTTAAACTATAGAAACATTCCTTTTATTCTTCTCTGAAGTTTATAGTTAAAACTTTTATTTAAAAATTTATTCTTGATTTCCTAAGCTATAAAATATCAATCAAATTAGTCTTTAAAGTGTCCCAAAGTTAAGTATGTTGGTCCCTCTTTATGAGTTAATGGGCCAAATTGTAGGTTATGTTTGACCTTTTTATTTATTTAAAACTTACTTGAAAACTTGAAACAATATCTTTGAAAATGAAATAGTTGTTTCATAATTATCTCATATTTTAAAGGCTTTTAAGTTAAAATTTATTTTAAAAAAAAACATTTCTTTAACTTATTGCCTCACCCAATAGAAAAGAGAAGTACATATAAAAATAAATAAAAAAACATGCGAAAATAAGTTAGTCAACATTAATTTAGTTTATTGATAGAAAAGGTACTTTAAATATTAACATATCCAACTTTAAAAAATATAGTTCCATGAATACGATAAAATAATTGATAACAAAATTAAAGGTGATTTACAAATAAGTTATTATGAAAAAATAATTAAATAAATGTTAGTACTAATGTATAATACATATAAAGACTAAATTACATATTAATTTTCTCCAAAATTTTCAAACCCAATGGTCAAAATCGAATTATTATAAGTTGACTGTCGTACTATTAGAAGAAAGAAAAGACTTTGGTCCTTACTCTTTAATTATTCAATTATTATTGCACAACTTGCTTACTAGCTTATATATATATATATATATATATATATATATATATATATATATATATATATATGCTTCACCAACCACTTTTTTCCTTGTAATAATTTGTTTTTAACATATTTATTTTACCAAATTTTTGCTTCATGTTTCAAATGATTATTAATATTAATTTTGAATAAAACTTTCATTGCAGGTGAGATATATTAATAGTCCAATAAAACACCAAACATATACATTTAATAATAATGACAATTTCAATTTCATTCAACTGAATTTAATTTTAATTAATTTAACACTCATATTACTTTTCTGTTCATTTATTGAAAAAAAAAAAAAAA
>Ga0209589_1006010_pt1 | contig 20302 bp, 11 predicted proteins | sample CowpeawhiteBW_FD_187525 | JGI IMG/M metagenome (GOLD analysis project Ga0209589, IMG submission 187525) | Root nodule microbial communities of legume samples collected from California USA - Cow pea white BW (SPAdes) (version 2) | ecosystem: Host-associated > Plants > Roots > Nodule | place: USA... | reverse complement strand
CAATTATATAATATCATTAATAATTATATAATAATAATATATCAGTAATAATATAAATAATAAATAATATTATTATTATTTATTGATAATATTATTAATAATTATATATTGTTATTATATAATATTATTATTATTTGTATATTATTATTATATAATTACTGATATTATATAATAATATCAGTAATTATATATAATATTAGTAATTATATAGTGACTAAGTTTAAATGTGACTAAATAGTGTACTATACTAATAAGTAATTAATATTAATACTATATTAATATTATTATTATTATTATTATATAATTAATATTTAATGTGCATGGATTAAATAGTGACTAAGTTTCAATCAGAGACCATTTTCAAATTAAGTTCAAACTTCAGGGACTAAAAGCATATTTTTTTCTAGTTTTGGTGAAAAGCATCGGCTAGGCCGACGCTAGTTTTTTTTATATATATAAAAAATTAAATAACACGTGACACCGTTTGTTATTTTTAACGCCGTCCAAAAATAGGAACTAAAAACAATGATTTTGAAAATACAGGGATTGAACAGTGACCAAGTTTCGACCAGAGACCATTTTCAAATTTTAGTAAAACTTGAGGGACGAAAAACATATTTTTCCCTGAAATATATAAATTAAAATTTTGACAATTAACATGCTTTTTAAAATAAATTTACAATGGTAAGAAATGATTTCATTTAAAAAAGATGATCAAAGTACACGTTTAGGAACAACTTTAAAAAAGGTGGTAAAATTTATAAACAAAAAATTAGACTAATTTAATTCCCAAAAGAAATTAATCTCAATATATATAATTCGCATTACTGACTAGAGTGCGTGTAAATATATCAAAAATGAGTTTATTAGTTGAAAACATTACTAATCTACTTTTAAAAATTAAGGCTTTTATTATATATTTTAAAATTTGTGAAAAAGAAATCAATAAATTAATCAATTGTGTTCCTCCTAACTCAAGTCATTACCATTATTCTTTGACCTTCTGCTCTGGCGGTTTATTTTGCAATCAAACCGGTTCTCGCAGGAAATGGACCGAACCGCCGCCATAATCTCCGATCAGGTCAACGTTAACGGAACTGTGACGCAGTTATCCCTGCTTGCCGATGGGAGGCTGTGGTGGCCGGAGGGAGGTCAACGGAATTTGATCATAGAAAAAGAGGTTATCGGGTTCGCCACCGATGGTTTGAACATTAGGCTGAAAACCGTGGTGGAGAGCGGAGATGGATGCTGTGGTTGCGGGAGTAGAAGAAAAGTTGTCCGAGACGACGTCGTGTTTCGGCCATCGTCGGAGGAATCGCACAGGCTCTGGTGCCGGAAGCTCAAAGAATTCATCGATTCCCTGGGTAACTAATTTGAAGATTTTTTGGTAGCTTATGTGATTAATTTTGTGCTGCGGATTCTGATTTTTATTGGAACAGGACGCCCTAAGAGGCTCTTTGTTTTTGTTAATCCTTTTGGGGGAAGGAAATTTGGTGCCAATATTTTTCGGGATCATGTTAAACCTCTTTTGGAAGACGCACAAGTCCATCTTACTGTTCAAGGTTTTGATCTTTTCCTTAGGTTTTCTTTCTTTTGCCATTATTGTTATTATAAAAAAAGTGTGATTGATAATAACAATCTATACAGACCAATCAAACATTAATAATCCTAAATCGTAAAAGAGCCAAAGATTCAAAATATATATATACACACACACACACACAAATATCTATCTCCACTCAAGGAAGTGTAATAGTTATATAGAGCGTGAAAACAAAATGTGGGATATTGGTGGAGATAAATAGGATATACTTGAAAGGGTAAGAATCTTGAAGTTTCTAATCTTCTAGTGATGAATTGATTTGGAGTCAGTTCTTTTGAGAGATGATGGAGAAGAGAAGGAACTATAATGACATTGAAACTTATTCAAGGATTTAATTTCATTTTAAATTATAAATAGTTTTATTTATGTTTTCATCATTTATAAAATTTAATTATATTTATATTGATTATGTTGACGTCCTATCCCAAGTTTATCGAAATGTTGTATCAGTACCTATATCATACTCGTATTCATGCAATATATGTAAAAACTAAAATATAAAAAATTGTTGTAGGTATAAAATCTAAATAAATAAGTAAATGTTATTATAATTATTATTATTAGTTTAATGTTTATAGGTGTACGTTTTTTTTACTGTGAATAATAAAAATTAGTTTTTTAAAATACTATTATCAAAGTTAAATATTTTATTATTAATGCATTCTATCATAGTCTACAACATAATAAAAAAATTATAGTACTATCTATAAGTTGGAATTATTTTTTTTGTTATTATATATCAGAAACCAAGCATCAGCTCCATGCAAAGCAAGTTGTTCAGTCACTTGATTTTTCCAAATACGATGGAATAGTTTGTGTCAGTGGAGATGGGATTTTGGTTGAGGTTAGTTCACTGAAATTATTGTTGTTATTTGGTTACAGTTCGTACCAAGTGCGACCATTAAGAATGTGATGATGGCTGTGTGAACTAATGATTGTTTGAGTTTCTTTTGTACACATGGTTGCCTATGTTTCTCTTTAATTATCTTACTAACGTCACGCACTTTTAGTAGGTTGTAAATGGACTGCTTCAGAGGGAGGACTGGGACACTGCAATAAAGATACCCCTTGGAGTAGTTCCTGCAGGTTTCATTCCTTTTTCTTTAATGAATTTAGCCAATAAATTTTGTTGTGTTAATCTTCTAATTATCTCCTCTGTGATGCACGTTCGTATAAAATGAATAAAGGTACGGGGAATGGCATGGCAAAGTCTCTTCTCGATTCAGTGGGTGATCCTTGTACAATAACCAATGCTGTTCTCGCCATTATAAGAGGTTACGAACTTGTCACATATGTGATCATATATATGATTTTTTAAACTGTGTTGATGTATATATTAACTCTGCATTAAATGCTGTCAGGCCATAAGCGATCACTTGATGTGGCCACCATCACACAAGGGGAAACCAGATTTTTCAGTGTGTTGATGCTTGCATGGGGTAATTATAAATTAACGTCACCATATATTGGATTTTGAAAAAGAGGTGGTTGTGAGGAAGCATGTGGTTGTGGCCATGTTATTTGATGTAACATTTGATAATTTTATTTCAGGTCTGGTGGCTGATATTGATATCGAGTCTGAAAAGTATAGGTGGATGGGAAGTGCACGAATAGATTTTTATGTAAGTAAGCCGTGTAATAAGTAAGAAGACATGTTAGTTTATGATGCTTTCTTTAGTTGCTGAGTCTTTTTATATGAATTATTGTTGCATGAGTTATCTGATACTTTGGTTGAAGGCAAGAACATAAATCAAAAAGCCGTTAATCATCAAAGTATTGATCACCTACCAAGTTTACAAAAAAGTATTTGTGTTTATGTAGAAGCCAAAGTACCGAATTTAAGATTGTCTCCTGATTTTTTGCACCAGAATTATATGTATACCTAGTAGTGACCCACACTTCAGTGCCATGTTCTCGTTGTTATACAGCAATTTCTTTGACTTAAAAGGATTGAGGTTATTTTTTACTTTCTTTGCATTACCTATTGTTGTAGGCTCTTTCTCGAATCTTCCATTTGAGGCATTATGAAGGATGTCTTTATTTTGTGCCTGCACCTGGATTTGAAGCTTACGGGGAGACCATAAGTTACCCTGGCAGTTCTGCTAGCAAACGCATTATTAGTGATCAAATGGATGAGGAACCAGTGAAGTTAAAAAGGGTAATTTATCAGGGACCTGAAATTGACTTGGAGAATCTGAGTTGGAGGGTTTTAAATGGACCATTTATTTCTGTCTGGCTTCACAATGTGCCTTGGGGTGCTGAAAACACCAAGGCTGCACCAGATGCAGAGGTTGGTTGTATGCGTAAAAGTTCTTCTGTATATCATTGCTCTCTCATACTGTTTCACCTGACATGTGATGTCATAGCTAGAACTGATTCGTATTGCTAACATGACAGTTTTGGCAACATTAAAAAAAGAATTAGAAGATGAATCCATATAAATTAGTATCCGAACTGGTCCCATGGAGGCTAATATACGACTAAATGAGGAATGGCTATTGGTATATTTTGCTTGATTTTAATGACTATTAGACATCAATGTTCATTATATAAGTATCGTGCAGAATAGATCATAGAGACACCCCAATTGTTGCCATCATTGACATAACTGCTAGCTGACACCACACCCCAAATTTTCTCCCTCCATTGTGTGACATCTTAACTATTTATTGGTGATAGTTGCCTACAGCCATGAACTTAACTAGTCTTTTGTTAATTTAATTTGGTAAATGCAGTTTTCAGATGGTTATCTGGACTTGATCATTATGAAGAATTGCCCCAAATTACCGTTGCTGTCATTGATGTCAGATTTGAATAATGGAGGTCATGTAAAATCGCCACATGTCATGTACCTAAAGGTGTGGTCATCACTACTGTAATACTTTTCCTGCAGTGATTTATTTGCACGACAAGATATGTTACTTTCTATATCTTTTGCAACAAACCATAGGTGAAAGTTCTGGTCTTGGAACCTGGGCCGCGCTTGGGGGACCAGGAGAAGGAAGGGATCATAGATGCAGATGGTGAGGTTCTGGCAAGGGGTAAAGGATCGTACCAGTGTGAGCAGAAGACTTTGATGGCCTATGATAAACTTCAAATAACAGTGGATCAAGGTTTAGCTACTCTTTTTGCTCCTATTTAAAATCCGTGATCTTTACAACAAAAGTGAGAAACAGATAAAGAATGAATACTCTGGGTTTAAGAATTTTGGAAGAAAATTGATGTATACACCAAATCTTATTTGACACTTAGCTTTGTTTGCTTCCGTAACCTCCTCTGTTACAAAGATGGAAAGAGAAGATATCCCCTGCTTTTCTCGAGCTGATTGGAACAACTTCAGTGATGAGAGAGAAAGAAGAAGAAAAAGAAAGAACAAAAGAGGGGGACAAAGATGTATACCATTGCTAGAAATGTGTTTTAAGGGGTATTTGAATAATAAAATTAATAAATTTTTAAAAATAATATTAGAATAATAAGTAACTTTTATTTTAACTTTTTTTCTTTCTTTCATATTGTCCAAGCAAAGTATTAGTGGGAAGTCTGAATATCATTAAGTGTGAGTCTCTAACTATTGTGGAAAATGTTTGTTCTTCCATGATTTTTGTGGAAATTTTCAACAACCAATAACTTTTGTGATCCATTATATTTAGTCTATTTTGTTTATTTTATTGTGAATGGATCAATCGGATTTGAATAATTACATTTAATTGAATTTTGATAATTGAATTTAATTAGATTTGAATCATTAAGTTTACTTCGTAATTACATAAATTATTTATTTGTTAAACATTATTTACTAATTGTAACTAAAATATAATGCATGCAATTTTTTATACATTATTAATACATGAATTAGTTAAGCCAACATAGAAAGACATTATTGTTTATAATTTCTTGCCATCGTAATTGACAGCCAATGTTTTTTAATGTGTTAACCAATGTTCTTCACTAATATTACAAAATTTAGTAACAATTAATAATGTAGATCATTTTATAATATATTGTGTACATGTTATATTGATTTTATTCTTATTAACATAACTATTTTTTATTTTCTTTTATTATCAGCAAAAAAATCACCTATAATAAATAGGAATGATCGTAAAGTGTTCTGTGTTTTTATTGTAATTAGGCTTAAATATTTTTTTGGTCGTCATTTTCGTAGTGTTTGTTGTTGATGATTCTCATTTAAACAGAATGTTTTAAATGATCCTTATTTTTACGGAATGTTGAAAATGATCATCATTTTCGTAATTCGTGTTTTATTTGGTCATTTTTTGTAACACCATTTAAATCATTAACGGAGCATTGTACTACACCGTACAATACACGTAACACACCGTGCCACCTGTACAATGTTCCGTTAATGATTTAAACAGTGTTACCAAATAAAACATAAATTGCGAAAATGAGGACCATTTTAAACATTCGGTAAAAACGAAGACCATTTTAAACATTCTGTCAAAATAAGGACCATCCGCAACAAACACTACGAAAACACTACGAAAATAGGACCAAAAAGATATTTAAGCCTTGTAATTGTAATAAGCCTTGTAATTGTAATATTATAGAAGTTAATAAAATATTTATTTTTATAATTTTAATTATGTTTTTCATTTCAATAATTTTAATAATATCTTTTTTTTTTACTTTTACTTTTTAGTTTTTTACCATTAAATATCAGTGGATGTACTTGCACTTATAGCATGCATGAATAACGCAAAGACAACATTTTACAACGTATAACACAAGTAAGAAAAAAGCCAACTAAACCATTCAACAAGAGAGCCTACAAATCTAATATCAGTATACAAGATAGAATTTAAATTATATTATTATCAATTAAAATAACTAGTTCAATTATTTTGTATTGATTTTAATAAGTTATTTATTTATTATCTAAAGACTAGAAGTACCACAATAATTATGCTAATTACAGATTAAAAATATCAGTTATGATTATTATCTATCATTATTTGTAATAATATACATGAATATATATATATATATATATATATATATATATATATATATATATATATATATATATCAATGCTAATTCAATATAGTATATTATAACATACAAATTATAGCACGTCTTCTTTAAGTGATTTTTATTTCTTCTGTTTGATTGAAGTTTGATTACACTGAACAGTTATTGGTGGAGAGAAATATTTGATCTTACTTATACAACATCACTTCATTTTTATTTTTTTTTAGTTTTATTATGTTAGATATTTAATGTGAAAGATGAAAGATAAAAATGAATTGAGCAGCCATGGATTTTCCTTTCAAAAATAGAATGTGTGAAGGAGGGAAGACTGGCTGCTAAGTTCCATCTATAATAGGATTCATCAATTCTAGCTCAAACTCTGTTAGGTTCCAAACACAATTGCATAAACATTCAATTTTCTTTTGTTTTAGATAGTATCAAAATGGAACATCTAATTAAAAAACAATATACAATTCCTAAAAATAAAAAAGAGCAGAAGCTTTGAAAGGACACAAATCATCTAAAGATTCCGTTCAAAAAAAGGCAAAAACACAAACCTTGTTTCATCATCCATCATTAATTACCATAAGCCTCTGAGACCAGCACCATAAGAACCAGGACTGAAAGAAAAAACATCCTCAAAAAGTTAAACCTTTCGTTGGTGGCAATTACTCGCTTCTGTCAATTGTCACCTTCTGGGTTCTCCATTGTTGGTTCTGCAGAGGAGGATGAGTTCAGCACATGCTCCTCAAGATTTTGATCATATATAGCATGCAAGATATCTAGAAAAAAGAACAAAAAAAAAGGGTTTTAGGTAGTTGGGGAAGAAAGAAAGAAAGAAAGAAAGAAGAAAAAATGAACGACCTTTTCTCAAACTCGTTCAAGAAATACAGTGACCTGAAAGAGCAGGCATATCTAGATGACGTGGAGGCGGGGAAAGAAAGCGTGAACCTGGACAAGTTCTTCGAGGATGTGGAGGACGTGAAAGAGGACATGAGGAGCGTGGAGATGCTGTACAGAAAGCTGCAAGAGGCGAACGAGGAGAGCAAAACGGCGCACACGGCGAAGGCGATGAAGGAGATTCGGGCGCGCATGGATAAGGACGTGGAGCTGGTGCTGAAGCGCGTGAAGGTGGTAAAGGGGAAGCTGGAGGCGCTGGAGCGGTCGAACGCGGCGAACCGGAGCTTGCCGGGGTGCGGGCCGGGGTCGTCGGCGGACCGGACGAGGACGTCGGTGGTGAGCGGGTTGGGGAAGAAGCTGAAGGACATGATGGACGATTTCCAGGGGCTTAGGGCGCGCATGCACATGGAATACAAGGAGACGGTGGAGCGGAGGTACTTCACGATCACGGGGGAGAAGGCGGAGGAGGAGACGATCGAGAATTTGATATCGAGTGGGGAGAGCGAGAGCTTTCTGCAGAGGGCGATTCAGGAGCAGGGGAGGGGTCAGATAATGGACACCATTTCGGAGATTCAGGAGCGGCACGACGCCGTTAAGGAGATTGAGAAGAACTTGATGGAACTGCACCAGGTTTTTCTGGACATGGCGGCGATGGTGGAGGCGCAGGGGCAGCAGCTGAACAACATCGAGAGCCACGTGGCTTATGCGAGTTCGTTTGTGCGACGTGGCACGGAGCAGCTTGAGGATGCCAAAGAGATTCAGAAGAGTTCCAGGAAGTGGACCTGCTATGCCATCATTCTCGGCGCTGTTCTCATCGTTCTGCTTCTCTTCCCTCTCTTCACCTCGCTCTTGCCTGTTCTCTTGAGGTGAACGATAACACCTTCACACAACAAAGGATCCATGCAACACAAGAAGCTTTTTCTCCATTTCGATTCTAGTAGATTAGGAACACTATACACAACTGTGCCATATAGGAACCTGCTATTCTTCTCATCTTATGTAAATAGCTTCACACATTTTCGGAACGGATGCTTTGTTTCAATCATATTACTCTCTTCGTTTCATTTCCGCCTGTTTTCTATTCAGAACAGTAAGTACAGTTTCATGTTACAGGGGGAGAGAGATGAACTGGTTGAAGGAAGGGTTTAACAGCGAAAATGTGTTGACCCTTTTAAAAACATAGTTGTTGGAGTATGAAAAACAAAACACTCACTTTTTAATCTACAGATAAGTTTTTTACAAAAGTGGGATTGATTTATGTTAATATATGTTCTTTCATATACATAGACATTGAAATTAAATCTCTTACCATGACGTTGTTCTCTGACCATGTTGATTGTATTATGTTAATGTTTGTTACGATGATTTGAAAGATTAAACCGATATCCTTTACCTTTAGAATGTTACAAATATGAAGTGAGTAAATTCTCTAATGTTACACCAGCTCCATTGTCATTTTCCCAAGAGAAGGATAAAAGTGAATAACATTCTACAGATTAGAAATAATTAGAACTTTGTGCGCTCTGAATAATTAATGCTTAGAATTTGAAACAGTGAAATTGAAATTCAGTCAATCTGAATTCAACCTAAAAATGGATGTGTATGCAATATTCATGTTAGAGAGGAACAGACCTAAATTTTTCTGTTCAAGCTTCTGTTAGCAGCATTTCTACTTGCTGCAGCCATTTTCTTGCTTCATAGATCCGAGACAGCGAGCCTCATTGTTAACCAAAACGTGCTTTGTGTTCAGTTTAATTGACAAGCATAGCTCCCAAGTCCTAAATGATTTTTTTCTGCAGAATGCTACTCAGCTTCTGGTGCCTAACGTTAGTGTCCTTAAAATGTTATACGCAATGATCATACCATTCGCTTAGATACTATTACTACTACTAATTATTAGATTTTTTTTTTTGAGAAAATAATGAAAGAAAATTGCTTTTCACTAGCAGTACAAACAGTTCTTGGTCATCACAGAATAAATTTTGTATTAGTATTAATTTAGTACCAGTCTTCTGTTGAAAATTGACTATTTTGTAAGAATGGATTAAAAGTAGTGTCAATTTTCGTACTCACAACGAAACAAATGATCCAGTTAAATATCACACTGGTAAACTGTAGTCTAGCCATTAATTAACAGGTATACCAAATCTTTTTGACTTCCAATTTACCAAACAAATTCTAGGTAACTGTCTTTTTCCTTCTAATATTATATCGTGTCCAAACGATCCCACTTTTTCTTGAACTTCTGAACACCAGAAGTTCATAGCTTGAGATGAAGGGCACCACTTTACTTTTAATCAATTAATCCAGTTTCATTCTAAGATGCAGTGAATAATGGCTGTAATTTATGGCAGAGAACCATTTTTATACAGCTAACCTTTCCACGCGGGCATCATTTGTACCAGTTTCCACTACAGCGTACCCTCTTCATGCAATACTTGTCAATTAATTAATATGATCAAAGCAAAACTATGGCATCCCAATAAAAAATTCCAAACAAACATTTGATTGCAGAGAGATCATTCAGATGCTGGTTTATATGCAAGGCAATCGAAATTATGTGCCTTCATACTGCAATAAAATAGAGCACGAGGCTAACGATTTTTCAGAAATTTTGTGCATCTGAGTCTACTGGCAAACACCGTGTTTGATAAGGAAAAAAAGTAGCAAGAAATAACATAACACGAAAGAAAATGAATGAAACAATAAAGTAGCAACGTTTAAAGAAAAACAAGGCACAATATGAAAAGAAATATAGAAAAAAGAATAAAAAATCATGGTTAATCGACTTTTACAATGGACTCTAGGCACAATTTCTTGTGGTTTCTCACCACAAAAACATGGGAGTTGTATCTTCCAAGCTGCATTCCTCCACATACTATAGGAGAAAAGAAAAGACATCGGTCTCTCCTTTTTTATCCACCATATGGAACGCATCTCCACCCAATAATTGCATAACTACTTATGATTAGCATAGTTCAAGCACATCAAAAGCTATCAATCATGTCAATTTTTTGAAAGATCTACCTCTATATGATATAGAAACACATCTATCGGTACAAAGACAAATGTGTACATCTGTAGACTCGACAATCGAGTTTATTGAGATTCCACCCCTGCTAGGAGGACACAGAAACTCAAATCAAACCCAAACAATCAACAGCAGGTAAGAAAACAAAAGCTGGAAACTAGTCCACAATATAAAATGAAACATCAATGATCAGCACAAAGCCATCATTAGTAAATATCCAAGGAACCAGCATTAAAAATGTATAAGCTGTAACCAAATAGAAAATTCCTTTCCTCCAATCAACAAGATTAATAACCAAAGCAAATACAAAAAAACAAAAAAAAAAAAAAAAAAAAAAAAAAAGAGGGAAATTCTGATTTAATGTACAAGCACACTGGCCACTCAATCATGTACCAGCATTGGGTAGGGCTGCCATAAAGGAATTGTAAGAAGACTCAAGATCAAAGTGAAGCTGCCGCGCCTGTTGTTCCGTCAACTCATCAGCTGCACCCATCTTGGATAACCTTGCAATCCATTCTTTCATTTTGGTTTTACCCTCAAAATCGGGCGGCAGGATTGTCAACTTATTGAGAGAAGCATAAAGGTCCGAGAGCAGTGGATGCACCTGATCCACAGCCACCATGTTAAGTTTCAAGGAATCCATGGATGTAATAAAATTCTGCACACACTCAGCCACAGCAGCAGCCGAAGTGGAAGCAGAGGCAGCTGCAGTCGCGCGATGCTCCACCGTAGCAGGCACACCAGACACCACAAGGCGGTTTAGTGCAGCCGGGCACTCCATCTTATAAGTGTCTGCAAACCGCTCAATGCTAGGCACAGTGTCTTTAAGGGTGGAAGCTAAGGTTTTGAAATGAGCAATGAGCTTCTGGCACTCCAACTCATATTCCTGGGGTGAGATTATGTCTCTAACATAGGCTTTCTCAAGCCTCTCAGTGGCCTTTATGATGGCATAAAGCTCGGCAAAGTTGTCAAACATTTCTCTCTCGCGCTTGTCATTCCAGAGCTTAACCTCCATGGTACTCATGAGTATACGAACACAATATATTCAAACCAATCACACAGTGGGGATGGAGGAAAATTGGAGAAGAGAACGGGACACGCGCAAAGAGAAGGGTGGTCTTCTTCGCTGAAAGTAAACCCACAAAACCAAAACATAGCATGTTAACTACAGCTAAGATCACAGCGCTACAAAGGGGATCTAACAACTAACACCATTATTTCATCACACCAAACATCAAAATGCAAACAAAACAGTAACCAAAGTACTCACAGACCCAGCAGAAGAAAAACACTAAAAATCTCAACTTTGTCTCAGATAAATCAAAACTAATTCAAGACAGTGAACTAATCTCAACTTTCTCCCAAATATAAACTCTGGGTATCAGAAAACTTTCCTCCTCAAACTGAAAAATAAGGGTAAAACGCGGTTTCAACGAAAACAATGGACGTTATAGGTTTCCAAAATCTCCCTCAAATTTCCCACGAACCAAACAACAACGGAGCATAAACACAAACGAAAACGAAGAAATCAGCAGACAGGCAAGACCAAAAATAAAAAACAGAAAAAAGAAACCCCATGTAAAAAAAAATTCATGACAAGAAACCCCAAATCAAAAGAAATTGCAAAGGTGAAAAGCAATAATCAAGAGAGACAGAGAAAGAAAGAGCAAGAGAGAGAAAGAGAGAGAAAAAAAAGGCTTACAAGAAGCAGAAGACGTTATGGAATGGGTGAGAGAGAGGTGCGTTCCATATGATGATTAAGAAGGGAATGGATTGCATGAAATAAATCGGGTGCGGTACGGTCCACGGGGAAAGAGAAAGGGGTTGCGTGTGGGCTCCCACATATTATTATTGCTGCACGCCACGGCTTACGGCATCGACGTGTAGCAGTTGAAAACCAAATAACTACTAATAAGAAACCAAACGCAATGCTCAAATCTCAATGCATTCCGCTTACTATTTCCACCTCCTTCTCCCTTCTCTCCAACACGTTACCCACCAAATCACACATTTCCCCTTTTCAATTTCATTATGTTTCAACCTAACCCTGACCTAACTATTCTCTTTTTTTTTTTCTAACCATTTCAAATATTTTTTTATTCTTTCCTAATAATTTCAATACATAAAACATTTATTAATGTCACCACCATTTTAATCTTCTTGTTTTCTATGAGGTTTACAAAGACTTTAAATTGTATAGATAGATGTATGTTTAATTTTTCAAAGAAAAAATAATTGTATTTAATATTTTTTACTATTATAATTGTGAAAATTTGGGACACGTGGCTTATTTTAAACTAATACTAATTTGGACCTCCTTAACGAAAAAATATCAATAATTCAATCTTAGCATTTGATGATTACACAAATGAGATTATCATTGTGCATTATTGCTTAGTGACAAGCCAATGTCAACTTCATCTATTTGGATTTGTAGGTTGAAATTTCATTTTGACGGCATTTGAAGGTTCTAATTAAGACAATAAACCTATTAAAATTTTGAGACAATAAACTCACATTGGGAGCTAGATTTTTTATTCATTAGTAAAACTTTTATTTCAAAGGATGAAAATAAAAAAAACATAATTAAACTTTCCATCGTTTACAATGGGGTTAAATATGTTTTTCTTCCTTAATTTTCACAGTGAATTTTGGAATTGATCCATTTTAAAATTTTATACCAATTTAATATTTCATCTTTCGAAATATGTGGATTTAGTCATTTTAATCAAATTTTTTTAAATTTATTTGACATTTCAAACGCGTTTTATAATAGTATTTGACTTAACATTAAAGAAACAATGTGTCAAACAGTATAAACAACTTAAATACAATCTTGAAATGCGTATGGAAAATCAAATAAACCTAACAAAATTTAATTAAAATGACTAAATCTACATATTTTGAAAGAAAAATGATTAAATTGGTTTAAAGTTTCGAAATTGACTAATTCCAAAATTCGTTGAAAATTATGGGACAAAAACATATTTAACCATTTAAAATATTTTATTTTTATGTTATAAAATAATTTATACGTAATTGTGATAGAAATGTCTAGAGTCTATAATAATTACCTAGTATAGATTATATTATTGAGTAGTTTTTATGAATATCTATCCAAGCATTATTATAGCTACCACAACAAGTAAACAAATATTACAATATATATAGTGACATTTATGATACCCAAAATATTAGTTACAAAATTATGTTGGAGGAAACTATGCTCCTTTAGCAAGCAAGCTTGGATTTGTCGAAATTCACCTTGAATCTAGAATATTCTATGGAGAACTTCTCTAGAGTGGAAGATACCACCAAAAATAGATGTACCTTTGTTTTTATTATATTTTTTCTCTTCAAACACATACCTTTGCTTGTGGCTCTCTTTTGTAATGTTATAGCATTTTCTTATGTAAGACATGAAAAATATCTTTAGGAGTAAATCTAATGAAATTGGCCATTCCTATAATGAATGATAGGTTTCTATCAAGTATATCACAATGGTGTTAATATTAATGTTTTATTATATAAGGTAATCGGCATATACTTTGTGGTCTGCTTTTCAAATTATATATCTCTAATATTATTTGAAAATATATGCATATTAATTATATAAGTTTTTAACAATATTATATATCATTAATTTTTGGTTAAATTTTTTTCTCTTAATTTTAGTGAAAATTTGAATTAGTCCTCTTAAATTTTTTGAATCAATTTAATTTCTCAACTCTATAAATGTGTGGATTTAATTTTTTTAATCAGATTTATTAAGTGTATTTGATGTTTCGAATATATTTCATTATAATATTTTATGTTGTTTACACCGTTTGACACATGTTCGCTTCAATGTTAATTGAAAGACGCGTTTCAAAGTCGATAAACTTAGAAAAAATTGATTGAAAGATTAAATATACACATTTATAAAGATAATGGACTAAATTGGTTCAAAAATTTAAGAAAAGACTAATTTCAATTTGCACAAAATTGAAAGACCAAAAACATATTTAACTCTTAATCTTTTAAAAAATATTTGTTTAGAGAGTAAAGTATCTCTCATCAATAATAAATGTATAACAATATTAAAAAGTAGGTTAAAATTAATACAATTTTATTATAACATCTCTGCCGTGGTCAAGGATTTTACATTAACTAAATGCAATATTAATTTTATTACATATAAAAAGGTGTAAATATTACTTATAATTTTGCAAGGTAAAATTAAATTTAAAATTCATTTTCTTTGTATTATGTTAAAGTCATTTAAATCTTTTTTAATTATTAAGTACATGTTGAACTAAAAATCAACTTTTAAAATTAATTCATGTTGATAAATTGTTTAAAAACTTTCATAATCAATTTCTAAAGTCAATTCAAGATAGCAAATTCATAGTCAATTTCTAAAGTCAATTCAAGACGGCAAATTCACACAGACAAAATCAACTCTTTCTAATTTCTTCATGAACTAAAATCAATTTTTCATAACTAGTAAAATCAATTCTCTAAATACATGTCAAAACACATTATTTATTATGTCATTTACTACTGAACCATTTTTATACCACCTATTATATTATCTACTATCTTATTACTACCAAATAACCCATAAATATTAATGAGATATTGATATCAATGTCTACCATTTTATATGAACCTTAATATAAAATGTTAAGAGATGTATATTTTTTATTTAAATTAATCTACTTCAATTAGCAAGTAATTGTATTTTTTATTTAAAAAATAGAATATTTAGAAAATTGTATTATCATAGATATTTTTTACCTAGTCATTATAAAATGGAAGTGAGAATCCAAAAGTTTTCAAATTAGAAGAAAAGCTTTGATGTTACAAAAATGTCAAATTACTTTCTTTTTTTCTAGAAACGTAATGTTATCTTTTACTATTTCATTTAATAAAATCGTATAAAATTTTGAGATAATTTATTTGATTTTAGAGAAAGATATAAATTATTCTTAAGAATAATTATAGTGAATTAAATAGATTTTAGTAATTTTTTGAAATTGAGATCTCTAAAATTTACAATGTTTTCTGAACATGAAAAGGGAAAACATTCTGGCACACATTTGTTACCTACAGATACACCCGTTGGTTCCAGTAAGGTAAATCTGAATTGTGGTGACTCACCCTTTGCCTTTCCTCTTGGTAAATGACAATTTAGGAAGTTACTTTCTTGTTGGGGTTTGGGTTTTTGGGGATTTATATACTATTTAGGAATCTTAGGCTTAACACCAAACTCATTCATGTCATTCATCCTGGTATTAGCACAAATTTGTTGTGTCTGTCTATGAATGATTCCATCTTATTGCTATTGATTGTGTAATATTAACATTAACATGATGCATATGGGTGATGAGAGAGTAAGAGTGTTGTTTCTTCTGTTGCTGATGCCACTGCCAACTGTTCTGGGTTGGGGAAAGGAGGGTCACTATGCCATTTGCAAGATTGCACAGGTAAAGTAACAATACCACCCTACTCTTTGCATTTACATCTCTTTCTAGATTCATTATCAATGTCTCAATTATTCTTAAATTAGTTTCAATATATAACAAATGATAACAGATCCAGTGTAGTGTAGAACAAGCTGTGAAAGCAATGAATTATAAATGAAGGGTTTGTTAGAAGCGTAGTTGGTTTCGGAGTATAAGTGGTTTTGGGGTTTTACCATGTCTGTGTGTTTATCCTGAGACCGCAGTGTTGGTAAAAAATTCTTGGAAGGTTTGAATTGCAGGGGTATCTTAGTGAAGATGCTCTATTTTCTGTCAAACAATTGCTTCCAGATTCTGCTGAAGGTGATCTTGCTGCAGTGTGCTCTTGGGCGGACGAGGTTAGGTTTAATTACCACTATCGTTGGAGTAGTGCTTTACATTATGTTGACACGCCGGATTTCAAGTGTAACTACGAATACTGCAGTGAGTATGTTTGGCCCTTTGGTACATTGGCTTTGATGGAATTTTTGTATATGTAGGTTCTCTTTGGATAAACTTATCAACAGATACTTAAATGAATAGAAAATAAGAAGCTAAAATGAATTATACTTCTTCTATAAGTTAAACTGTGAACTTCTGGAAAAGTCCAACAAGACTTTGGATAAGACACTTTAAGTTCATTTTAATTTCTTATTTTATTTCTTCTATTAGTATTTCCCGTGATGTTTATCCAATAAGACTTTAGACTGTTCAATGACCACGCACTTTCCAAGTTACTATGATGCGACTCTCATGATTCTTGAAGGAGACTGCCATGATTCTTCCAAGCATAAACATAGGTGTGTAACGGGAGGAATATACAACTATACAATGCAACTTAAATCAGCTGATGCAGGCCCTTCATCTGAATTAAACTGTATGTGCATGCATTCACAGAGTGCATTCTTAATTTTCTAGTTACATACGAAGATATGTCCTTTAATTTTCTGTTCTGATTTTATCAAATACAGATAATTTGACTGAGGCACTTCTGTTCTTGTCACATTTTGTTGGGGATGTTCATCAGGTTTCTTCTTCTTGTTTCCTATTTAAAATATTATCAAAAACACAAGTTAGTCTTGGTCCAAAAAGTAACTATGGCTTTCAAATATTTTGTCCTGGATTTGCATGAGTGGCAAATTGGAGTTTTTGAATTTATCTATGGGCAGGTAAGTTGAGAAATGAGAACTTGAAACTCTAAAACAAGCATTGGTGGTAATTAGTCAATATATTATTTCCCATGTATTGTGTGAATTATAATCGCGGGGTTAAATGTCTTTTTTTCTTCAGCTAACTTGTAATTGCAAGGATATGTAATTTCATTCCTGATTTCTGGTGCAGCCCCTACATGTTGGTTTCCTTGGAGACCTAGGTGGAAATTCAATTACAGTTCGTTGGTACAGAAGGAAAACAAATCTCCATCATGTAAGTGCCTAGAATCAGATTCTATGTTTGTTGATAACATAACACTGGTGTATTCCCTTCCGTGACTTAACTGTACTAAGTAACTGAAATTGTTTTTTTTCCCCTTTTCGTAGTGTAACTTAACGAAGATTTATTGTTTTCTGAGAGAAACTTTACTTGTAGTGGAACTCTCTATTATTTTTTATTCCGTATCTTGTTGCTTTCTTCATTGTGTTTGGGAGAGAGGTAATATGGGCAAGGAAAAGATTTAGAAACCAAGTCCATTTTTAAGGAAAAATATATGAGTTTTAATTTTAATTCTATTTATTCTTTGCAGTTTGAACTGATACCTACACTTGGCATTTGATGCCAAAGTTAGAGAAACCTTATTGTATTCTCACATGCTGTAGGTAAAAGATGCACCCACTTTTGCAAGTGATCTAATTTCTTTGACACTAAGATCTTGTACATAATCCTTTGGTTTTTATCTGTTGGTTATCATGCTCATCCAATCTATCCCCGTCAATAATGCAGTAAATCGATTAAATTCAGTGATTTCGGTTTTGGTCCAGGTGTGGGATGACATGATTATTCAGTCTGCTCTAAAAACATTCTATGATTCAGATCTTTCTATTATGATACAAGCTATTCAAAGGAATATTACAGTGAGTTTCATTTTTCTAATTTTTTTAATGCATTTATTCAAATGATGAAGATACCCAGCGTAGGTAAACTGAAACTTTTTCTTGGGTCATCATCATAGTTATTGCTATGCTGGGACTTGTACAGATACGTCTCGATCAAAGTGGCTAACTATTGTTTTTACTCTCTTTCTGCAGGATAATTGGTCAAATGATGTATCGATTTGGGTACATTGTGCACACAACTACACTGCCTGTCCAGATCGGTATCAGCATAAAACACAGTCTTTTTCATTTTGCTCTCTAGTTTTGTCTCATTGGCTGCTTAGTATTAAACTGGTTACAGTATTCATTGCTTGATAGTCAATATTTTTATATGCATATTGACAAATTTATATTCATTTCTTGTGCCTCATTTTCATAACTCTGCACCTTGAAAACGTGGAATTGATTAAGTTGAAATAATTATCTTAATCACAACACCAGTTACTACCTGTAACTTACCTAGTAAGGTTACCATTGTTGTTGCATATCTAGATAGCTAAGGACTTCCCATGGTTTGCCACATCACATTCTTGCATACAACTTGTATAATTTGAAATTGCATATTCTGATTTTATTGGTTTCAATTCAGGTATGCTTCTGAAAGCATTAGCTTAGCATGCAAATTTGCCTACAAGAATGCTACACCAGGAAGCACTTTAGAAGGTATGTCCTATTTCTCATGGACAAATAGAACATTAGAGGAACTCCATAATCGTCAGCTAGAGTTTTTTCCTCTTTTCCTTCTACTGTGGGTAGTGTTATTTCTTTAGTATCCTTGTTTGATATGAAAAAGACAGGAGGGAGTGATTTTTTGTTTATTTGTGTTGTGTTCTTTTCTATTTCGATTGTGCGAATCCATTTTCTTCTACTTAATCTTCATCTTTTATTAAATATATTAATAGAATAAAATCTAAAGTGTGTATCACAATTTTCTCTGTACCTGGTCATGACCGATGGAACGCACCAACTTATTCAATGTTCAATGATTGTGATCCGTGTGCAATATTTTATTTGGTTTCATAATATCTGGAGGATTCCCTTCATTCTTTATTATTCTATTCAATAATGTAGATGAGTACTTCCTTTCTCGGTTACCTATTGTGGAAAAAAGACTGGCTCAAGGTGGTGTGCGACTTGCAGCTATCCTCAACCGTATCTTTGCTTCTAAGACCAGAATTGCTCAAGCTTGAACACATCTTCAGAGGATCAGCATCCATGATAAATAGTGCTGTCACTTGTGTATCTACCAAAGGAGAGAGACCTTCAGTACTCTTCTCTTGCCAACTCTTTTAATATAAAAGTAGCACAGTTCTTCTTGATTTGCTTATATGCCTGTTCATTGATCCTAAGGAACAATTTGCTTGATTTGGACTATAAGCACATTACCTACCTAAAACATTCTAAAGAGTTTCTATGTTGTTGTGATTTGTGTGCTTAACACATGTAAATGCTTATCATTCAAAATATAATACTTATGAGGTCTTTACTTTGTATTTATCAAAGAAATTAACTTTGGACCACTATTCTCACACACTCAGATTGTAAAGGAAGAAAAACTGAATTTTGCATATTTTCTGAAGTTTACACATGCACACATATAGCTCACAAAGATTTGAACAGTAACTGAGAAAACTAACTATAACCAACTATATTTGAATTTACTTCAACACTCCCCCTAATTCAAATACTCATAAGTAACAAATCCTAACTCTCCTCTAAGTTTCACAAATCTGTCAGACCTAATTGTCTTAGTTAGGATGTCTGTCAACTCAACTTCTGTTGAGCAATAAGCCAATTGAAGCTCACCATTATTCACTTGTTTATAGTCTTAATTTGTTTAAGAGAAACTGGATTCTTGACCAGATTGATAGCTGATTTCTTGTCAACTAACATTTTTACATCTATTAAAAATGAAAATTGATTTTTACATCAAACAAAATGCACCGTAGTTTTTAATCATTTCAAAGACAATGATTTAACATTTTTTGATGCCAATTATCCAACTTTTTTGTTTCTTTATTTTCAATATTTTTAATCAAGTAGCTTTTATATTATTACTTGCATTAACAATAATTCAGTACAACTATTCATGAGGCTTTTATTTTTTATTTTTTTAAATATGCTTATTTTCTTGCAATGGATTTATTTTATAGAATAAATATATCTTAAAATTATCCTAAGATTCATACAAGCGTGTTTTTT
>Ga0209589_1006006_pt1 | contig 20319 bp, 10 predicted proteins | sample CowpeawhiteBW_FD_187525 | JGI IMG/M metagenome (GOLD analysis project Ga0209589, IMG submission 187525) | Root nodule microbial communities of legume samples collected from California USA - Cow pea white BW (SPAdes) (version 2) | ecosystem: Host-associated > Plants > Roots > Nodule | place: USA... | reverse complement strand
AGGCATATAGCCCTATTTGGCACCGATTCAGACCCACCCGAGGCCAAAGAGGTAACGACTAGTGGGTTTTTGGCTTCGGGTCTGTGTAACCGAAGCATATGAGCCTCCTTTGGCACCGGTTTTTGGCGAACCGAAGCATATACCTCTCTTTTGCTTCGGGTTAAGCTGAACCGAGGCATAAAAGTTGTCTGAAATTGCAAAAATGCCACCGCGCCATTATATGCTTCGGTTCCTGGACAACCGAGGCATATAAGGCGAGGTAAAAATCAATTTCTGCACTAGTGTTTTCTTTAGGGCTATGGCCCATGTACTAGTCTGTCCTTTAGATTTCTATATGTTTCTATTAAACTTTATAACTTGTTTCTTTTCGGGCATTGTGGTGTGCCTTGGGTTGTAAGGAGTTAAGTTTAAAACTCCAAAACTGCGCTGTTATATTATCTTTGTGTGACGCTTCCTTTAATTATGTTTATTGATTAAATGGGACGTTACATAATTTAAGTAGTTATTCCTAAAATTTGGCCTACCTATGAATATTTATTAACTTTAGATGATTTTTTGCTTGACTTGCATTGCACAATATTTTAGTAAGTGATATTATACAATACAAGTAACTTGACATATGTTAGTGTGTTATTTTGTATCTAGGAAAAGACAAGTCTATCACCTATCTTAGAAACTACTTTAACTACTCCAGTTTGTTTCATGCTAGGTAATTTTTGACATTTAATGACATTTTTTATGGTTATTTTATGATATAATAATGAATGATTGTCATATTTTTGTATTCTACTATTATATGTGCTTGAGTAGACGAAATAAAAGAAGGAAATGAAGATTTTTTTTAATTAAAAAAAATAATTTAAATAACAAAATTTAATTTGGCACCCCTATTTTTTTTGTTCAAGTTCCGTTAGTGTGTGACTCTTTTCTGTTTTGGCTTGCATGCGACCTTGTCCTGGTTGCATCAGGTGAGCACATGTTGTGAATTGTTGGGCGTCGAGCGGTGCCAAGGTGACGTCGAGTGCCACTTATTACAAGGAGAATGGCACTAAGTGTTGTTGCTAAGCGCCAATCTTCCCCTATTGGTTATATTTGTTCTTTTTAGGTTATGAATGATTTTATTAGTATGAATTGGTATTGCTTATAATTTTAAATGGTTAATATTTGATATGAGAATGTGGTTGTGAGCATGTAAGATGATGGTGTTTAAAGGATTTTAGGGAGAAATTCTTGTAGAGATAATCTTAGTGTATGCCTTGACATAGGAGATGTCGGTAAAGGGGTATCCTCAACTCTAATAATCATTCACACTTAAATAAAGTAGAATGAATTATGTAGTGAGAGTTGCAAGAGATTCTAGTCTTTGGACTTGTTTGGGTCCTAGGTCCTAAAGGGATTAACCTTGTGTGTGGTTAGATTATAATCCCTTGAGGCTATACTGTATAAAGTCTAAGAACCATCACATGTGCATACCTCCAATGGCACATGAATTAACGTCGTTGGTACAATATTAATGTAAATGACCAAACATTTTCAAAAATAGGGACCTAATTGAGACAAAACAAAATGAGGAACTAATTGGTGATTTTTTAATGAAAATGGGGACCAAATGTATAATTAAACTTTCTTTTAATTAGCTTCAAATATTTTCACAAATATAATTGTTTCTTAAAACTATTAAGCATTTAAAAATTGAAAATTGAAAATTGAAAAAAAAAAAATCGTTTAATATGTACCAATTTTTTGCTAAAAAACAAAAAAGTAAGAAATATTTTTCTCCTTCACTTCTTTTGTATTTGTTTAGTTGCTCGCGTCATGTCACTAATGTAGAAAAGCCTTGTTATATGGGTTAAAAGAGACGACTTTGTATACCCATTCTAGAATCGATATAGAAATGAATAATATAAAGTTTTTACTTTTCCAAACTGTTTCATTTTTTATACTAGTTAAAGCTACAATCAATATAATTATGATTACAAAAAAGGTAGTGCTCTGTTTACAAAAAAATGCTCAAGCACTATTCCTCCTTAATAGGAAAGGCTATGAGACAGGACGTGGGGATGGGTTTCGCTATCTCATACCCATCTCTATCGAAAAAATTCATCACCATCCCTATACCTGCACCCAACAGGTATCAAACTTTTGTCCCATCCCATTTCCACCAGGTAACGGGTATATACTCGTACTCATACATGTACCCATTTTTTACTTTTCAATATTAATTAATTAATTTTTATAAAATAAAATAATTAATGTAAATGACATAATATTATCAAATAATATTAAGAGGAAGATTGTTTTTTCGATATCAAATATTTAAAAGAAATTATAATTGTATATACTTGTAATTAGAATACCAAATAAATTTTATGAGAATAAAAGAATCTATTAAATTTTATGAGAGTGATAAAATTTTAAATATTTTTTTAAAAAAAATATAAAAGGAAAACAAGATTCAAATTAAAATATATTTTAACGGTTTACTTACTTCAATTTTTTAAATTCTAATGAATCTTTTCTTTATACACTTTAAAATTTATAATACACCAGTTGATTAAAATCACGGAAAGACCAAAGATTAAACAAATAATAATAAAATTTTAACATAGATTTTGAATCTTTTGAACTTTAATATATATTGGATGGTGATAAAGTTCATGGCAATTAGATTAAATTTTTATATTATAGTAAATAAAATTTATTTATACAATTATAGTGACAAAATTACAGTATAATAATGAGTTAAAAAATAAAAAATAGTTATATAAAATATATAATCTACATATAAACAACAAATAAAAATATTAAAAACTATCAAATGTGTCTTAGAACCAATTTAAGAGACTATTGAATGAAATTGCACAAACAAAAACAAATGTATAATTAAGGGTATGATAAAATGAGAAATACTTTAGAGATCTGAGAAAACTTTAAAAATATCAACAAAGTCAATGATTGAAAAATGATGAAAATTGTTTTAGCGAAACAAAATAGTCTCTTCAAATGAAACAAAAATTAATAATAATAGAGTAAATAAGATAATTTTTTTATATTACCTAGTAAATGAAAGGTTTATGTTATTGAACACAGCTTGAGAATGTTAAACATTTTACTGTGAAAGGAAAATATACAATAAATAAAAATATTACAAAAGAATAGAAATATTCAAATGTGAGATATAAAAAATATTTAATTGACATACATCAGTTGAACATAATTGCATAAAGGTTATGATAAGATGAAAATATATTGGAAATGTGAATAAATTTTATGGCAAATCAAACAATTAAAAGAAATAAAAATAGAAAGTGTATAGTAATATATATAAGTTTACTTAAGTGACTATGAATATTTTAATAATTTAAAATGGGGACGGTATGGAGATGGGAACGAGATAGATATGTACATCCCCATACCCATCTCCATACCCAATTGAAAAGTTGGGGATTCCCCACATCCATATCCATACCCAGTCAATGCGGGGATTCCCTATCAAAACAGGGATAGGTTCAGACAATATCCATGGAGACGAGTTTATTTGTCATCCCTACTCCTCAATCTTCGAAAAATTAAAGAAATCACCCACCCAAAACCACAATTAAAAGTCATCTAAACAAATAAAAGAGAGAGAGAGAGAGAGAGAGCGAGGACAAGGAAGAGGCGTGGATGGGATAAGTGAGAACCAAATCCAACATCATCAACACATACACAATCCTTTTATTTGTGGACGTCCATGGGCAATGTACGTGAAAAAGCCACAAAAAGTAAGCACAATTTTAGATCCAGTGAAAAAGAAAAGTATTTTCTATTGAATTTTCGAATCAGATCGAATTTACGCGTCAACAAAATTTAACATAATTGGGTTAAAATAACTATATCCATTGATTTCAAAGTTTGAGGATCAAAATGTATCAAAGTTTCAGACATTGATCAATTCCAATTTAATGTCAAAGTTTAAGGATTATATTTATTCATTTTAAAGTTTGAGGATAAAAATGTATCAAACTTTTGGACATGCATGAATTCCAATATCATGTAAAAGTTTAAGGACTAAATAGATATTTAACCCATCAATTTAATCCAAGATATGCATCTCTAAAAATTATTTAAAACTTAGTTGATTTTAAAATAAATAAATAAATACTTATTTTAATGTGTGCCTTTAAACATATTTTAACCTTAATTAAAAAGAATAATGATACAATGCCTCACTTATTTGACCCAATTTTTAACCGCCTACGTGGCATGCCTTATTTTAATGGTTTTTAATATGAGAAGAGCAGTGACACGTGAGAGAAGCGAGAGTGAATGTTGAGGTTTGAAGGTCACGCGCTGCAGAGGAAAAGTAAGAAAAAAGAAGTGAACGTTGCGGTTTAGAGAAAAGGCGTGAGTGCGATTTTGGGAAAGAATAACAGAGGTGGATCACTGCCGCAGCTTCGTCGACAATTGGAAGCCCTAATTTTAGTGTTCTTCTTCTCCAAATCAAAGGGCAATTTGGTATGTTTTACTACCCCGATTGCAATCCCTTATTTTTGTGATGTTTTTCCCCAAATGAAACCCCATTTTCGTATGTTCTTGTTCGACGATTGAAATGCCATTTTGATGTGTTGTTGTTCCCCAAATCGATGCTCTCTGAATCGTAAATGTTGTTGTGGATTGTTAATTCGAAATGTGAACTATTTTGTGTAACTTAAAATGCGAACTGTTTCGGCAGTTAGGGTCGGGTGGGTACAAAATGCGAACTGCAGTTGTGTTGTTGGATGTTCGAAAGTGAGTTTGTTGGTTTCGACAATTAGGATTGGGTGGGTACAAAAAGCAAACTGGATTTGTGTTCTTGGATATCAGTGATAGTTAATTTGTTGATTTTTGTCTATGTTGTGTGTAATTTCATTGATTTGTGCCGAATTTGTTAAATTAAATTTGGTTAATGCGTTTTATAATTGCAGGTCAGTTGACATGAGTGGCATTAGTGAAGGTTCTAAAGGTTGTGAAGGTTGTGAGGTTGGAGATTGTAGTGATATAAGTCAGGTATTTTATTTTTTGTTGCTTTGTAACTTAATTTATATTTCAGTAGAATAAGTTTAACCTATTGTTTTTAATATCAATATTTGCAAATTAATTTCAAACATTCTTGTAGCACACAATATATTGGTTTGTTAAGCAAGAACATGATATTCGTGAACTTGGTGGAGCGATTGCTAAGTTGAAATCAACTTTGGCTGAGAGGAAAAAAAGAAGTAAAGATCAATTTGTTTCTCCTATTAATTTGAACGAAGTGCATGCTCCAAGTGAAGTTGCATAAGACAAAAATGTAACCAACAACGATATGTACGTGCGTATGAGGAATGATCCACGGTTACGGTTCAAAAGCCGTGTAATCCAAACTCCGTTCGCAGTTTATAGTCGAAAGAAGAAAAGGATACCAAAATAGTTGTTGGAGTTGCAGCAATATGTATCTATTTTGTTTTGTTTGATGGAAATGAAATATCATTTTCATTTGTTTAATTATAAGAACGTAGAATTGTAATTCAAACGTATGAAACATGTAGTTGTGAACAATTTTTGTTGTGTTTTTGTTCTGTTATAGTGCAATTAATAAATAATAACTTTTCTAAAGTCTTTCTGGTGATTTGTACTAAATTTATTTAGCAAATAAAATCTGGTAAGTCTGTGGTACAAAAACCATATCTCAGAAAGATAGTTATTGAATTTTAAGAATTCATGTGTTGTGGGAGGAGTTATTGATAGACAGTTATGGTATTGTGAAAAGGTTGTTACGTTACTCATCTGTAGGTGGTTCATGTTGTTTGTACATAAAGTACATATGAAAAAAGGCAGTTATGGTATAGTAAAAAGACAATTGCAGTACTGCCTGTACAAAAAGTTGAGTGTAAAAAAACACTTATTCAATTAGAAAAAGAAACTTCATTTTTGAACTAGAAAAGTTGGTTTTTATTTCAATCTTCAATTCCAATCACTTGTTTGAGATGTTTGGTGATGATTCATGGTGATGGAATTATTTGGATGGCCTTTGGATTGTATCCAAACCAGATTTGATGTAAAAATACACTTGAAAAGCAGTTGCAGTACTGCCTGTACAAAAAGTTGAGTGTAAAAAGACACATATGCAATTAGAAAAGGACACTTCATTTTCGAACCAGAAAAGTTGGTTTTTATTTCAATCTTCAATTCCAATCACTTGTTTGAGATGTTTGGTCATGATTCATGGTGATGGAATTATTTGTATGGCCTTTGGATTGTGTCCAAACCAGATTTGATGTAAAAATATCCTTGAAAATCAGTTTCAGTAGTGCATGTACAAAAAGTTGAGTGTAAAAAGACACTTATGCAATTAGAAAAGGACATTTCATTTTCGTACCAGAGAAGTTGGTTTTTATTTCAATCTTCAATTCCAATCACTTGTTTGAGATGTTTGGTCATGATTCATGGTGATGGAATCATTTGTATGGCCTCTGGATTGTGTCCAAACTAGATTTCATGTAAAAATACTCTTGAAAAGCAGTTTCAGTAGTGCATGTACAAAAAGTTGAGTGTAAAAAGACACTTATGGAATTACAAAAGGATACTTCATTCAAATACCACAAGGAATACATATATTTAAAGTACGACCTCATTCACCAGAAAACACAAATATCAGATTTAAAAAAAAACCTTAACATTCATAACATCACATCTAATTGTTTGAACATCATAGTTACTCGTCACACAAACATTTGTTGACAAAGACTGTAATGAATTCATCGACATCAGCGTGATCCACTTCAAAGAGCACACAATCTCCTTCTTTCAATTGATGTTCATTGCAAAATTCCTTCCAGCCCTTCCCTATCTTGGTGGAGCGAGGTGAATTTGAAATTAGAAGTTTGCATACTACAACAGTATTAGGACCACTAACTATTCATATCACAATTTCAGATTTAGCATGAAAAAACATCATTTGAAAACACTTACTCGTTCCTTTTGTACAACTTTCTCTTTTCTACTCTTTCCAGCCATGATTCATCAACAACCTATAAAAATTTAATAATAATACAATAAGGAATCACAACAAACAAAATTCAACAAAAAATACACTTCACAAATCAAGGAATCATAAATTACTTCACAAATCCAACAATCTGTTATGACGGGAATAAAAAATTACTTCATAAATCCAACAATCTCTTATCTTTTCGGCTACAGATCTGCCTACTATATTGGGCACTATTGATGATGCCCAAATTCTTTCTTTTCTTCAATAGCCTAAGAAAGTAAGCTAAATATTTTGTACCCTAATTTTTTTTGTCTGATTCTGGAGTATGCAGTTCACTTATTTTAAATGCATGCTTTGGTGTTCTATTGTTTTTGGGGTTTCACTGCAGTTATGAATTCTAATGGCAGAAGATGCTAAACTATTCAACCAAAAATCAATAATGTACAAGCAACGAAGTAAAAAACTAACCACATTCAACCAAATACACAATCTTCAACCACATCTGCAAATTAAACAATCACTTCAAGTGAAGAAAAATCATTCTACAATGGAATCAAAGCCATACATTCAACCAATAAGCATTTCGGAACTAACCGCGTTCAAACAGTGGTTTTGGACGATAACCTACCGGCCAAATGTCCGTTGTGTGAATAGCCTTTAATAAACCAACAACTACGCCAACAAGAGTGCGCCCAAGCAATGCACCAAACGGTACCCACCACTTTCCGCCGAACCCGCCGCCTCCAACAACCCAAACCACTCTCAAGAACTCCGTTATCCGCTTCCACTACTACCCACAACACCAACCTTTATGGAAGAATAGCCTTTTGGGGAAGAAAAAACTCTTGCGGACCAAATACCTCTGTGTTTGTGTGACCTGCTCGAAGAAGAAACTTGCAGGGAAGGAGAAGGACGAGGGAAAATGAACCAACGCACTATATTTTTTTAAAATGTTTTCCCAATTCACCGTGCGTGCACATGACGCAAAATTACCTGGGACGCTGCCTCCAATTACCGTTTCATTTAAAAATATTAAAATAATGCATGTCACGTAGGCGAGTAAAAAATGGGTCAAAAAACTGAGGCATTGTATCATTATCCAATTAAAAAATACTGTAACGTATTTTCAATATATTTATTATTAAAGAATAATTTGTATTTAATTTTTTTTTCTTTGATACTTCTTTTCATTCTTAAATTTCTTTTCATTCTTAATTTTATTCTTTTATAAATTCTCATTTTTAATTTAAAATTTATTAAAAAGTAACTTCATGCTGCCTCATCATTTGATAAGGCCAGCATCGCGTAGATTCGACGAAATCTTGCTCCAATCGATGGTGAATCACTTGAATGGCCTCCAGATGTCGATTTGTTCGGTGGAAATCGACCAAATACGCAGTAGAAGACTCGATTTAGTTCTAGTGGGGAACTTTTACTCAGACTCTCATTGTTTTAGGGCAACCAGACGAGGTGAATACCTTATCTAGGTTAGGGTTTGAGCTTTTAGAAAGAGGATAAACCACACTATATTCATCAAAGTTGTCTTACAAACAAATGGCCTACACCTTTTATAGATGAAGGGCAGTCGCGAAAACGAAAGAAGAAAGAATGGTCATCTATATTAACCTAACGACGAGAAGTGTATGGCAGCACAAAACCCTAACAGATATAAACCCTAAGCCTAAGGTGTGAGTTGCGTGAAGGAGAGATGAGCAACTATGAAGGGGAAACTAGAACACTGAACGCGTGGTTGAGAGGAAAACCCTAGCAGATGGCACGTTTCAGTGAATGAGGCTGGTTGATTTCTCTCATGAAGAAGAGCACGAAGTGGACTGGAGTGAGATTTCAATTGGGTTGGTAGAAGACATGAATCTCAGCCCAATAGGTAAAGCTTTCCAGCATGGTCCGTGTATAAAAGAATGCTCCTCACGTGATGAAAGCTCAAATAGCGAATTGGCTTCTCGTGCTAACGTTTGGACTAGATTAGCAGCTTTTAATGATCCAGAAGATGTCACGCATAAAAGTAATGGTTGCACGAACCAAGCACAAAGATTAGTTCAATATTAGCAATAATGGCCTAATAGATTAAAGGCCCAAAACAAACATTTATTTAATTAAAAACAAATAAATAAAAGAAATGGGCCTAAACATTGGCCGAAACTATAAGCCTGAGGGTGGATTCATCATCCCCTTCTTTTTGAAGAGGATTTGTCCTCAGATCAAGAAGGTTCTTTAAGGCTTACAACAACCAAAGTTTGAGTCCACCAGGATAAAAACAAATCTGCAATAGTCATCAAACAAAATTACATTGAAATTATATAGACCATGCAATAGATATGAATGTGCAACATGTGAAAATGGGCTTTTAAAGTTGGAAGAAAGTGATCAATCTGCCCACCATCATCGGCTTAGCAACGCTGCTCGGACGCTCAGCTCAGCATGAGCATTCAATCTGCCCACCTCAAAAAAGCCTTTAAAAACCTCCTTCTTAGTTGAGTTAAGGTTGAAGGAAACTTTGTCATCGACCCAAAGCTTGGTCCTAAAGATATCTCAACACAAGGGAGAAAAGTCTCACTGCCTTGGTGGTTTCATTTGGGAGAGCAGGTTGACGAGGATTTGTCGTCATGTCTTCTTTACATTCTTTTTCTTGCCTTCATCTCGTCGATCTGACTTGGATGAGCGCACCACCTTCAATGTTGAAATGTTAAGGACCGGAGGATTAGCCCCCTCCAAGTCAATAACTATCTTTGTCGTTCGGAGAACAGTAGCAGGGTGAGTTCGAGTCGCGTCTTAGGAAGTTTGTGTTGTCCTAAAGCCATCAGGCAACACGACATGCTTGTCCAACATCTTGCTATAAAAATCTACCTTCTTTGGATTGGTGGCAGCCATGAATCTGGAACACAATAAAAAATGTAGCGAAGTTAAACATTAGATTGAATGGAGGAAATCTATTTACCGAAAACATCATCACATATATTTCGAGACTTATAACACTTGAGGAGTTATTTGGTTGGGAGCCTACGAGAGAGTTGATTAAGCACTTCCAACGTCGAGTGAGAGACCAAGTCCAGTATAGGGGAACTAAGACCGATCGTCGCTGTGGAAAAAGTATCGCCGATTGGCCTCTTTTTTGGCAACCTTAAAAAAGCTCGTCTTAAGCCACTTATTTGACTCGCTTATACGAGAAAACCATTCTTTCTTCTCATGCGGGCGAGTGCGAAAATGTTGGAGGAACAAAGGGTCAGGGTTAAGCCTAACACCATGCACAAGATCTGGAAGGTTTGAGTGGCAGACCAAGAATTCAGGTGAAGTTGGGTCAGTGCAACCTTCAATGCTCGCATAAAGAAGCTTGCATACCGGTGAGTGCATTTTTACTCTTATTTAATGTTTACTTTTGGTTATTTAATTGGAATTTTGTTCTTAACTTTTGGTTATTTCCTATAACGATTGTTTTTAACGATTCATATTAAAAATAACTTTTTAATTACGTAAATGTTCTTTGGATATTTTGAGGTGTGTTAGTGCAGTTGCAGTTAAATTGAGCTCATGGAGGTGTGAAAATAAATTGATTAAAGTTTCATGAAACCTTAAAGATAAATTCAAGTTAAACATTGCATGAAGATGGCAAGAAAAGTTTGAAAGGTGAAGAAGTTTGGCTAAGCCAAGAAGAGGGAACAGGCAACAAAAATGGACCTTGCAGTTTTCTCTATCTTTTTCCAAAAAAAAGCTATGATAATTCATAAATATTTATGATAAAAGATAATTTGGGGAAAATATATCTTTAGATATTTTATTTGATATTTTTAAATAATTATCTTATTTAATTATACCATAAAATATCAAAAGATAATAACTACCAAATCTTCTTAAATATGACAAGATCTTCTTAAATCTTTTTAGATCTCCACAAAAATAAATATATTTTGAAGATATTGGATTATATATAAGATAATTGGATGAGATTGTAAATGGTTGATTTGAAAAAGTAATGCAAATATTAATTGTAGATAATTTATTAGATATGTTTAAGTAATTAGTTTATTTAATTATATTAGAAATTATCAACTAACTATATTTGTCAAATAGTTTTAAAAATGACTATATCTCTCCAAATATTTTTATATATTCATAACAACTATAAAGAGATAAATGATATTCATGATTATTTTAAAGATATTTGAGAAATTTTAACAACAGAAAATCCTAGTTTAAGTCTTATATAAAGAGACAAAGGGGAAGAAAAAAAGACAAGTTCAGAACTTTAGATTTTAGGAACCCTTAATGAAGCCTAATTTCGTTCTCTCTCCACCCTCTCTTCTACTTTTATTTTATTTTGATTTCATGGAGTGTTAAGTTTCAAGGGTTGGTTCCACTAGAATTTCACTATGGATTCTGAGGTTAGATCATAATAATGTCTTTGTTCTTTTTATTATTGTTTTGGTTTTCGTTCATCTCTGTCTTTTATCTTTGAATCATGTAAAGTGTAATGGTTTTTACATCATAACTATTCACTAAGATGTTGTAATTTATATGCATGTTGATTATATGAGTCCAAAGGTTTTTAATTTTAATTGAGAATGTATTTTGATTAAATTTAGAAACATTCTTGTGATTGAATAATTTTTGCCAATAATTGATAATGCCAACAAGAATTAATTAAGAATGTACATTGATTAATTAGTTTTTTGCTTGATATTAGAGGTAAAAGAATAGACATGATTAAGCATAGTAATATTTAATTAAGAATGTACTTTGGTTAAATTTACCATGATTAATATACAAAATTCTTGGTTTTAAAATTAAGAATGTACTTTGGTTAACAGTGAGAAGGCCAACAATTTAATTGAGAATTTACATTGTTTGACAACCTAAATCATGACAAGATGATTATCTCGAAACAAAAATGAAATGTTGGGAGTCACCACTGTTGTTTATTTTGAAAAACTATGGAAAACCGAAAAACTATGGAAAACCATAGAAATAAGACAAGTCTACAAAACTGGATTTTGAGTCCGGAAGTCATTTATGTTGTAGTATTAACATTCTACAACACTCACTCGAAAGTGGTACATTTAACTAGATATACAAAAATGATGTGGTTTTCAAGATGTTTAATTCTCCCCGAAAATAATATAAAAAATATTTCTTTTTTGTTTTATGAGACCAACAAAGATAATTATCCACTCATACGTATCTCTATTCATAATAGAATCATTGTTACATAGTTCTTACAAAACCTTTTAAGAAATAGTGTTAGTGGGAGTTGGGATGAGAAATTTTTATATTTTTGAAAGTTTTGAATTTTTTAGAATTTTTAAGAGAAGAAAAAGTATCGAGAACTAGGACGATGCGGACGATTACACAAATAATCAAACTTTTATTATGGGGATGTTAGATGACAGACGGCCACACAAACATCCAAATAACTTATCTTTAAAAATATTTGGATAAAAGAGTTGGACACCAAATGATGCGAATGACCATATAGATATTCAAAACATTTATTGGGGGTGTTAGATGGCAGAGATGACCATACAAACATCCAAAACACTTATCTTTAAAATATTTGAATAAAAGAGTTGGATGTCAAACGATGCAAATGACCATGACCATATAAGTATATAAAACATTTATTGTAGATGGCAGATGACGATACAAACGTCCCAAAAACTTATCTTTAAAATATATTTAGATAACAAGGTTAGATACCTAACAATGCCGAACATACAAATATCCAATTGTATTAATATGAAATTTAAAGTAAGAAATCGAACAAAAATATAGAACCTAGAATATTAATGAATTTTTATAGATGACATTTAAACCATATAAAATAAAGAAATTAACAAAAAACAGAGTCCGCTGAATATTTTTCATTAAGGTCCAAAGGCCCATTTCTTGCACATTCCAATTACTTATTTAACAAAATCTCAAACACATGCGATCAATCATTCATAAGCCATAAATTACTAAATATAGACCCACATAAAAAAAACATGTACAAGAAATAATTAACGTTACATACCCGAAAACGTATATATGATCCTATTTTATATAGGAAAAATGTTTTTTAAGAGAGTGAATAATAACGAGAGACATTGTCAAATGATCGTAAAAAAATTGTGATGTCAAAGGTTAAAGAAACGTGGGTCCCACGTCCAACTATTTGCATGAATCGGAATACACTGAACGTGGCATAATATTTTTAAGAACATGTCAAATCTATAAATTTCCATAAACTCATGCATTTGACTATCACAAATTGATAGTCAAACGAGAACATCGGGCCCTTGATCATTAATCAGCCCAAAACCTCTGAACAAAAAACGAGAAAAATGAAAAGAACAGGCTTAGCTCCCTCATATGCCTCCAAAACACAAGGTAAAAATAACTACGAAATTAAATCCTTAGAAATAAATTAGAGACCCAACCAAGGTTCTTTCAACAAATAAATTATAAAATTAATTATCAACTTATTCGAACAAGAGGGTCAATTTCTACTTGGAACTTTACTGCTAATCTTGAAACACCTTCCGACCAACTTTTAATTAAACCAAATCAAGCCTTGAATTCGATTAGAACATTAGACCCCGGTTTAAAACATAGGTACCCCCAGTCACTGTAAAAGCAATATAGACCCAAGATGTCAAAACTGAACCTCAATGCAACAAGCAAGGTTATATAAATGAGTTCCCAAATTCTAAATTCCAAATGACCCAAATATTTCTGATCCAACATCAACAATAAAAATACTATCAAAGCAAAAAGTGCATCGGCGTGGCGGAGAATACCCCTTAACAGAAACCATTTGAGTCAAAAACAGAGGCTAATCATGAACAAAACATATAACTTATGCAATTTATTCAACACGATCATTTCAATCATCAATACCCAGCTAATCAGTAGCCTCAAAATCACAATCTAATCCGAACAATTCACGACACAACACAAAACCCATATAATATTCCAACCATGGATTTCACAGTAAACAAAACATAGACAGAGAAGAGAATCAAGAGTTGAACCTTAACGGCTAATTACACGAGCTTAGGGTACGTGAACTATTCGAGTGGGTGAGGTGCGTTAGGTGAGTGAAAAAGAAAACTATAGGGATGTACGTGTAGCAGGTGAGTATTGGGTTTTTTAAAAAATAGAGTGGGTAGTAGGAATAGAAATAATAGGATGTCCTAAATGTAAAAAATAAAAAATAAAAAATTAATATGATTTTTAACAAAAATTGGACCAAAAGGATAGGCCCCAAAATGAATTTTTCTTTTTCTTTTAAATTATTGATTTTTTTTTTATTTTTATTTCATTTAAACTTTTTAAAATATATTTTATTTGTTCAGAAGAAATTATGTGTTGTCACATCGATTAATTTGAAAATCTAAGACTACAATTAGAAAAAGAGAGTGGATATTGGATTTTTTAAAGAACAATGATATCTTAACAATGATATCTTTTTATTTTTATTTTTTATATTTATTTCATTTAAAATTTGAAAATATATTTTATTTGTTTAGACGAAATTAGGTGTTGACACATCGATTAATTTGAAAATCTAAGACAACAATTAATTGAACGATAATCCTTAGATAAATAATGATGAATCTATTTTGAAGAAGAAATGGAATCAATTTTTTTTTAACATTGATTTTATATCTTTTTATGTTTTTCCAACTTTATTTCTTTATTTCTTATTTTATTTGATTAACCCTTTTGTATAGTTTTTATAAGAACTAATTTGTCAAGAAGCAATTTTGTGTATGTTGGGAGACGACTTAGGGTTGACTTTACTCTTTCTATTTTGTTAACTACTATCTTAGCAATACTAATTGACTTTCAGTTGTCAAACGAAGATCTTAGCGACGATGATGATGAGGTAGCATCGTCGAAAAAAAATGATCGATAAAATTAGAGATATGAGAGGAAAAATATGAAAATGATAAGCCAACCCCATTGCTATTTATAAAAACAGAAGGCGAACAGTCCTATCGCTTGAACCATTAGATCTAACCGCATCCAACAGTTGGCAAGATTTGACGCTTCACATCCTGTGGGACTAAGAGTAGACTTCCCAAAGCGTCCCAAGCTCTTGAGCCCCAACGGTTACTTTTCAAATGACTCAATAGCATGGATGGTATGGTCAAATGGTTACAACAACCAACATTTGAATGATACCCAACAATAAAAAGCCCTTCACATCCAATCTTCAACAATGGTTGAACTTGGGAGCCAACGTATAGTATGGATCGACCAATCAAGACATCTAAGAGCAAGGGACCAACTAAGGTGTCGGTCGATCAAAACAATCGTCAGGATCGTACAACTAGAAGTAAGGGAAAAAAAATCAGGGCATATTAATTGGATAGAATCGCTCTCCAACTTATTAAAAATACTTTGTAAATAAGTGGATAGAACCACTCTCCAATTTATTGAAAGTACTCTCTAAATACTATAGGCTAACCCTTCAGACAATCAAGATTAATAGACTAGTGTATATGTCGTTCAGTCATGACGATTTTAGATCTCGAACGTGAATGATCGATCAATTGACATTCAATGTGGTTATCTAATCTAAAAATAGTTTAAAATAAATCAATTGAGTAATTGTATTAAAGTATGATTTGGTTGTAATTAGGCTGATGGGAAGTAAAAGTCCATTATAAGTAGTATAAATAAGAGGTCCAAGTAAGGTAGTGTTTTACATTGATTACTGCATTTAATATCCTTGCACTCAGACAATTATCAACTTAAGCATAAGAGTGCCTTCTGCATGTATCATCCATTGGTGTAGGACGAACGAAACACGTTAGAGAATGGTTGAATTGGAGATATCATACACATAAGACATCATGGTGTTGAGGGTGCCCGACTAATTGCGTAAACAAAAAGCCATTTGCCAGAATCTAATAAATGGCATCACACCATCAACAAAAGAGTTCAGCTGCATTTATTTATTCATACTTTTATTTAATGTTTATCATACACACAAGACATTGACCTTAAATTGGTGTTGTCATTGTTAGCAAATAAACCTTTATGTGAATAAACTTATTCAATTCCTTGTATTTATTTATATAAACAAAACATTACAATTTATAGACTCTATTTAGGCTTTTCATCTCCAAGCCTTGAACTCTGTCATTAAGACACAATTATTACCTATTAACCAATACAATAAACCTATGACCCTTGCACTCTAAAACACACCAAACTCCTAAACAAATTAACTACCTATAAACAACCTATTTAATTTTATTCCTAATAAGTTTACCTAACAAAACTTCCCCTTAAACTTAAATTCTTCTCTATATTAGTTTTTCTACCCTTCATCTCGGCTTTGCCATGTGCAGTCCGCATTAATCTTACTCCTTTCCTTTATAGTTAGGTTCTTCACTATATTCGTAGTTGACTTGCTCTTCTCTTTGGCCCACTTTTTCTTCTTTTTTGCTGACATGTACTTCGCTCTCATTATGGCTAACTTGTTCTTCATATTCTTAGCGGCAATTTTATTTTTAAACAAGTTTTTTACTATCTGATTATCCGACTTGTTCTTACCTGTTTTCATATCAATATATTGATCTCCTTTTGAGTTGTCCACTGACTCCATCGAGCTATCCACATGCTCTACCGAGCTATGCAAGTTGTCAAAGCGACTCCCCTGGCTATCTGAGCTTTTCGTGCCCCTTATTGGGCTATTTGAGCTTTCCTTACCCCTATCTGAACTACTTAGTTGCCTAGCAAGCCTATCCACGTTACTCAGTTGTTTTTCCGAGTTCACCACACTACTTGGCTATTTTATTGAGTTCTCCAATTGTTTGTGCTCACCTCCCAAGCTATGTTCTATTATTAACAAAGTAGCTTCTTCTTCAACTTCTTCTACAAGGTTGATTGTCTCTTCCTTTCCACTCTTAGGTCGTTGCAAAATGCCCGACCTTATCGCAACTAAAGCACTTGTTTGAGTAATAGTCATTTGTATAGTGTCCATACTTGCCACACTTAAAGCACTCAATGTTTGAGTTGCTTGACCGACCTCGTCTTCATGGACCTCGTCCTCTTCCATGCCAATTTTGTTGACTGAATTGTTCTTTTTCTTCTTCATTAACTTGGCCTTAAGTGTTATGAGCCTCCTTGGTATCCTCCTTTGCCTTGAGTGTTATGAGTCTCTCCCTTCATTTGGAGTTGTTCTTTTTCAAGTGGCTCACACTTCTTCTTCTTCGTTGCTCATGTGCCAAAAGGGATCCAGCAAGCTCTTCAACCAAGAGCGTTGACAAGTCCTTGGACTCCTCAATCGTGCACACCATATTCTCGAAGTTGTTAGTCAACGACCTTATAATCTTCTCCACCACTCGGCTAGCAGGCAACGCCTCTCCGTTTCTGCCGAGTTGGTTCGCCATGGTTTTAACCCTATTAATGTACTCATTTACTCCCTCTGTTTCCTTCATTCTCATGCTCTCCAACTCTTTTCTTAGTGTTTGAAATCACACATACTTCACTCGTTCACTCTCCCATGCTTTTTTAAGATTTGGCATTTGCAATCTTCTCAAAGCTGAACTCGTCCACAGCTTGATAAAGGATGTACAAAGTTGCCTTGTCCTTCGCACACGTTTCTTTCAATGCTTTCAACTTGGTGTTTGAGCAATTTGTGGTGTTGGTTGGTTCTTGAAAACCATCTTCAACCACCTCCCAATTTTTTGGGAGCTAAGATCCTTCATTTTGAGACTCTAATTTTCATAATTGATCACCTTTGTCAACTTAGGCAGAGATATATTGTTAGTAAGATTGACCATTTCACTCCTTTTTTTTCAAACACTCAAACTCTTAAGCTCTCTAGTTGTCTCTCCTTTTTGCCACTCAGATACTTAAGCTAAATGGCTCTTATACCACTTTGTTAGCAAATAAGCCATTATGTGAATAAAACTTATTCACTTCCTTATATTTTTTATATAAACAAAACATTACAATTTAAACTCTATTTTGGCTTTTCATCTCCAAGACTTAAACTTTGTCATCAAGACGCAATTATTACCTATTAACCAATACAATAAACCTATGACCCCTGCACTCTAAAACAAACAGAACTCCTAAACAAATTAACTACCCATAAACTATAAGTATTGAAATGGTTGAAATGTTAAAGGGGGTTGAATTGGATAGTTAAAAAAATGTTAACTTTTAAAATCCTAAAACAGTTTTCAATTGAATCAAATCAACCACGAAGTATGGATGCAAAAACTCCTGGACTAGACACTTTCAATCGATTAAAAACAAAGATAGCCGATTGATTTCATCAAACAGATACAATATTGATAGAATCAACAGATTAAATCACAAATATAGTCAACTGAAAAACTGGGAAAATTGGAGAAATGGGAATTTGTGATTTAAGCCAATAACAATATGAAAGATCAAACAAGATTGATTCCTATGAGTTATACAAACATGAGCAAAGCTTTAGATCATGGTAGAGCACACAAGAATATCACAAAGATGGTTCAATTCGAATTTCTTTAAACTTTAAAATGCAATACAAAGATAGAAGGGTTAGAGAGAAAAAAAGCAATGCACAAGATGTTTATACTAGTTCACTTAAACCTGAGCTACATCCAATTAGTCAAGGCAACCCGAGCCTGACTTTGCACTATTTCAAAAGATTTACAAAGTTTACAACATTACACTTTCAAGATATGTAAGAACATCACACAATCACTCTTGAATCACACAAGAATCATACTAGCACAACAAGGCACCTCTTGCAGACTTGGAAAACCTCTAGGTATAACCTAAAAGCTTAAGAAAGACCAAATCTCAGTGGTAGCATAGCCTTGCCTACTAAAACCACTTTCTTCAAGCTTTAAAACACCAAGCAAAAAGCTCCAAGATCAATTTCAACAGCTGCACATTGTATGATCACGAAAGAGAGAGAGTTCCATAGATTCTAGATAGTTTTTGCGCTAATAAATGGTCTTCTTAGCTCTCTTTCGAAAAATAAAACTTTTATAGTTAAATTGTTACAAAATTCAACTGGTTGATTTTCAAATTAATCGATTGATTTCACTTAGCATAAGTGAAATCAGTCGATTACAAAATAAATCAACTGATTAAATATGTACTTGTTAAGACTACTACAACAAACCTTTCAATATGTTAAAAACTCATTCAACATATTAAAAGATACTATTGAATCTGTTGAAAAACATTTCAACATATTAAAAGACACACCTAAGACCCTATACATCTAATTAATGCAAAATAGTCTACATCAAGATTACAATTCTTCAAGCTTGTTTTCCCAATGAATAGTCCAGATAGAGAGCACACACACAAGGCTTGATCAACAAGTGAAACATCAAATCTCCACATCTTCATCAATGTAAGCATGGTTCCAACATGTTCCAAGACAATGACTTCATTTATCTTCATTAAATCTTCAAACACCATATCATTCGGGCGCTGTTGGAAGTCCCACATCGACTAGAGATAAGGCAATTTCATAGTATATAAGTGAGGTGCAAACCTCACCTTACAAGCCGGTTTTGTGGGTTTGAGTTAGGCTTAAGAAGCCCACTTCTAACATGGTATCAGAGCCAGGTTAAAGCCTATCCTAGCGAACTTTCTTGGACATTTCTGTTCCACCCGATATCGGACCGCTAACGGACCACCCATTAATTTCTTGTCCCACGCACGAGATGAATATATCTCAGCGTGAGGGGGGTGTGTTGAAAGTCCCACATCGACTAGAGATAAGGCAATTTCATAGTATATAAGTGAGGTGCAAACCTCACCTTACAAGCTTGTTTTGTAGAGTTGAGTTAGGCTTAAAAATCCCATATAAACAACCCATATAATTTTATTCGATTTATGTTTACCTAACCGTCATGCCTGCACTTAACTATTTTCTTTACCAAATGACATTACTTAGAACAAAAAGCGGAAAATAAAAACAACTTATAAAGACAACAGAAGAGAAAAAGAAGTAAAGCGGCATTAATTGTAGACACCAAAGGAGTTTAGTTGAGGTTGAAGATGAAGTGGTAGTTTCTTGATGACAGTGAGTCCCCATATCTCAGTCATGTCTACATCTTGCATTGGTTTACCAGTCTCATGAGGAATCTTCCAATCAAACCAGTAGAGGAGATTAGCAAGGATATACTCAGCGGAAGCAAGTGCAAATGAAATTCCAATGCACCCTCTTCTCCCAGAACCAAAGGGTATAAACTGCAAATCATTTCCTCTGAAATCAACTTCTGGCTCTTCTTCAAACCTCTCGGGAAGAAACTCTTCAGGCCTGTTCCAAATTTCAGGGTCCCTCTGAATCGCCC
>Ga0209589_1006003_pt1 | contig 20322 bp, 7 predicted proteins | sample CowpeawhiteBW_FD_187525 | JGI IMG/M metagenome (GOLD analysis project Ga0209589, IMG submission 187525) | Root nodule microbial communities of legume samples collected from California USA - Cow pea white BW (SPAdes) (version 2) | ecosystem: Host-associated > Plants > Roots > Nodule | place: USA... | reverse complement strand
TAATATATTAAAATTCACATCATTATAACTTTGATATAAAAATTAAATTTGGTCACATCTTCTATAGGGACCAAATTGGTTAATCTTAACAAAAATTAGGACCTAATTGAACAAAAATAACAAATAAGGACCAGATTGAATATAGAATATTAACTTTGACACGTGGCACATTACTAGATTGACACGTGGACATTTAAAAAATAATTCAAAAAAATTCAAAAAAAATTCAAAAAAATAAAATAAAAAATTCAAAAAAACCACAAAGTGACACGTGGCACACTCATAGGTTGACACGTGTACATTTAAAAAAATTAAAAATATTTTTATAAAAAAATTAAAAATTAAAATAAAAAAATTCAAAAAAACCACGAAATGACACGTGGCAGTCACTGTTCATGGCCGTTAATGATTTAAACGGTGTTAACAAAAAAGGACCCAATTGAACATAATTGACGAAAATTGGACCTATTTGAACACAAAACCAAAATTAGGACTTATTTGAAAAAACTTGACGAAAATTGGGACCAAAAAAGTATTTTAACCAAAAGATTAATAATAATAATAGGGTGCATGAGTAATGTGTGAGGTGCATGAAGTAAACACAAAACACAGGCCCAAAACAAGATAAACATAAACAGGGGTGCAAGGTTATTAATTATGGTGGTGCACGAAGTAAAACATGAAACAAGGGTGACAGGGGTGCAAGGTTAGTAAATATTAGGGGTACTCGCAGACAAAATTAAAACAGGGGTGCGAGATAAAGAAAAAAGGGGGTGCGCAGGGTAAAGCATGAAACAAGTGTGGCAGGGGTACGAGAGTAAATATCAGGGGTACTCGCACTAAAATTTAAAACAGGGGTGCGAGAGAAAGGAAAAAGGGGGTGCGTAGAGTAAAATGTGAAACAAGTGTGGCAGGGGTGCGAGGTTAGTAAATATCAGGGGGTACTCGCAGCATAAAATTAAAACAGGGGTGCGAGATAAAGGAAAAAGGGGGTGCGTAGAGTAAAATGTGAAACAAGTGTGGCAGGGGTGCGAGGTTAGTAAATATCAAGGGGTACTCGCAGCATAAAATTACAACAGAGGTGCGAGATAAAGGAAAAAGGGGTGCACAGAGTAAAACATGAAACAAGTGTGTAAAGGGGTGTGACGTTAGTAAATATCAGGGGGCACTCGTAGCATAAAATTAAAACAGGGTGCAAGATAAAAGAAAAAGGGGTGCGCAGAATAAAACAAATCCAATTTTTCAAACCCTAATGAAGTGAGCTCTCCTTCACAAACACAAACAACTCCTTCTTCATCACCGCAGACCACCACCACGACTCCAACAGCAACCGCCGTCACTGCACGTCCCACCGCCGGCAAAAGACGCCGCCGCCGCCGCCGGTCACCGTCGAAGGTGTCGCCGGCTAGAACAAGCCTCCCGAATCGCCTCTTTTCTTCCTTCTTCCCCCTGCGCGACCACATGACGTCACCACTTCCCTTTACGCGAGACACAAACTCCCCGGTCTTTCAAAGCCGCCGGCGACGGCGCTAAACCATACCAGAAGCGACGCCGGCCTCCGAGGTGCTCCAAGGTTCTTGAGCCTCTTCCCGCACGAGCCACACCGGGTTTGGAAGCTACGCCTTCGAGCCTTACTGTCGCGCTCCAACTGTGATCGGAGCCACCATCACTATCCCCTTTCGACTTGTGCTTTACTGTTCCGAATTGTGCTGGGTTGTGATGATGAATTTGGAGTGTTGTATTGTGTTGTTTGTGGTGTATGCAAATTCGGGTGGTGTTTGTATTTGTGTAGGTGGAATGGCGTCGGTGGTATTGGGTTGGGGTTATGTGTTGTTGACATTGTGAGGACGACTCTTGCCGATCTCTTCAATCTCTCTTCCCCTTTTCAAAGATGTTACTTTTCCTCTTTTGTAGTAATGTTTCCTGTGTTTGTTTTTTCAATTTGATTCTCCTCTGTGTGGTTCATCATGAATTCTTAATGCCTATATTTCTTGAGCCATGTGAGAAGTGGAAAGAGGGTTGCTTCCTGCAACATGGCTACCCTATCTTCTGTCCATCATAGACATTATCTTTCCATTGATCTATGCAATCTTCTCTCTCTTATTATTTTTTTTAATCTATTTTATTTTTTCTTAAATAATAAAAAGTAAAAAAGAAATATAAAGAAAATTATAAATAAATAAAATAAGATTAAATCAAAGAAAATAATAATAATAATAATATAAAATAAAATAAAACAAAATAAAATAAAATAAAAATAGAATAGAATAATAATAATAAAACAAAATAAAATAAAAAATAGAATAAAATAATAATAATAAAAGTAAAGTAAAGTAAAATAAGATAAAAAGAAAAGAAAACAAAATAAAAGTAAAATAAGATTATGAAAAAAAAAATTAAAATACATTATAACTCGAAAAAAATGGATGTTGACAATATTATATATATATATATATATATATATATATATATATATATATATATATATATATATATATATATATATATATATATGTGTGTGTGAACGTAGTACGAATGCCTCTGTACGATGAGCTGGATTATGGATGTTGGGTATATTGTATTCGCAGACAGAGAAAAAGACATAAATGAGTGCAATTTTACATATGGAAAATTATCTTTTTGACAAATTTTTAGTTTTTTTACTTAAAAAGGTAATTTCTCAAAAGTTTATCAATTTTTTTTGTTAAACTATCATCTTCCCTAATTTTTTTTAATTATTTAATATTAGAGTAAAAATCACTTTTGAATTAATACTGAAACTAAATATATTATTTTGTAAATATATAATTTACATTGAAATATGAAAAAACACGAGTTCATTTTTTTATGAATAGATAGTATGATACAAAGATAAAAAATTATTTATATTAAATTGAATTAATTAAGTTTCAAATTTTTTTTCGTAAATTTATATATTTTTAATTGAATTACAGTTATTTTTTTTATATTGAGTATTAAAAAATGTTATATATTTCAATTGAGTTTCTATTATTTTTTTCTAGTTTATGGAATACTCAAATTTTATATTTTTAATTGAAATTTTCCTATTTATATTTTCAATTGAACCTGTTTCCCATTTTGACGGAGAATCTCTATATGAAGATGTAAATATTCGTCTCGTTCCATTTCCATACCTGTCATCATACTCGTCTTAAGAGCCATATCCTCATCCTCGTTTAAATTATTAAAATATTCACAAATAATTAAGTAACATTATATATACATATATATATATATATATATATATATATATATTACTACACATTTTCTATTTTTTATTTTTCATATATGTTTGGTTTGTCATGAAATTCATTTGTATCTCCAATATATTTTTCATTTTATCATAACCTTTATGCATTTATGTTCAAATGAAGTATGTCAATTAATATTTTTTATGTCTCACATTTGAATATTTATATTCTTTTTTAATATTTTTATTTATTGTATATTTTTCTTTCACATGAGAATATTTAACACTCTCAATTTAAGTGTTTAATATCATAAACCTTTCATTTTCTAGGTAACAAAAAAATTACCTTCTTTAGTGTATTGTTATTAATGTTTGTTTCATTTAAAGAACTCCTTCGCTTCTCTAAAACAATTTTTGTTATTTCTCAACCATTGACTATGTGACTATGTTGATATTTGTAAAGTTTTCTTATATCTCTAAGGTATTTTTCATATAATCATACCCTTAATTATACATTTGTTTTCCTTCGTGCGATTTCATTCAATAGTCTCTCAGATCATTTCTAAGGCACACATTTGATAATATTTTTATTTGTTGTTTATTTTTATCATTTAGAATGCTATTTTGATATAGTTTATATAATTATTTTTTATTTTCTAACTTATTATCAATCATAATATAATTTTATCATTATAACTGTATAAATAAGTTTTATTTACTATAATATAAAAATTTAATGTAATTGCCATAATTTTTTTTATCACCAACATATATTGGAGTTCAAAATATAAGAAATCTATGTTAAAATTTTATTATTTTTAGTTTAATATTTTTTCTTTGTGTGATATAACTTTTATTGGTGAAGAAAGTGATTCATTAGAATTTAAAAAATTGAAGTAAATAGATATTGACCAAAGTTCCTGCTACTACTTCTCTAACCAAGAAGAAAAAAAGAACCAAGAAGAAAAAAAAGAACCAAATCTTTTCTGATGTGAAAGATCAAATAGACAGAAAAGTTAACGTGGTCCGGCGTACAATATGTATACCTACATCCATGACTACACTAGAAAGTATTTTTATTTTTAATATATCTCAAAGTTTTACATAAAGTCTCTTATATAGTAAAATAGAGAACCACATCTCACAATTCTAAGCGATGTGAGACTAAATCAAACACCATCCATAATACTAATATATGTAACATCACCCGATAATTTTCGTCTTCAAAATAGAATTTTTCTACGTGCATAGCTCTCTAATTTTGACTAGACTTTTCACACATATATTTCACAATTCTTATTTTCAGAATTTTGTAAGACTATTGTAAGACTAGAATTCTCAAACATTTGCACCTTGACAATAATGTACTAAAAAAATCTTTATTGTTCCTTTCGTTACATGTTTGGGTATAGGGCTCCCTCTCTATGTGGAGAAAACATTCAAAACTTGAGAAACTCATGTCTCATCTAGCCTAATGGAAAGCAGGCTGCAAAATAATTAGAGAGGCAGAACAATAGAGTCAGAATTCACTGAAAACCCTAACACATTGAGGGAGAGGTAGAATGAAAAATCTATTCACGTTTTTCACATAGCTGCCACCGAAAAATCAACACCACATATTCATTTACCATTGTATCAGGATGAAAATTTTACAGCAGGTTTGGAACACATTGTTCTTCATTCTGATCGGTCGGATCGTCGATACGAGGTCTGAGTTGGAAGAAATTAATTTCGTACTGCAACAGTGATTTTATATGTTTTTCTTTTTTTGTTCTCCTTTATTTGAAAGTTTTGTTGCTTTATTATTAGATTGGGTGTTGCCACTAATTTGTACAGTTAATTGAAGCTCATATATACTAATGGAGTTATTTCTTTGATTTGAACGACTGGTGAATTTTACCATTAGATCACCGAATCGTGCAAACTAAACGTACACTCACGCTCCAAGCCCCAAGTTCATGCAAAAATTAAGTGGCAACGTCAATCATTGTTTCACGTTGCTTTGGTGGTGGAAGAAAACAAGTGCCCCACAATATAGAAATATCATAACTCATCAACTCAAGCATGAAATAACATGGTTACTGATCACACAATCACCCAGTAGAAAATTGATTTCCAATTAAAAAAGAAAAGAAAAGAGTAACATATATATAATTTTGAAAAAACATACCATTTGTAGTTCTACATACTTAATATATTAGTATCAGCTTCTAAGTGAGGATCTCAAAAAATATACCAAGACTTAATTTTGCATAAAATAAACCATTTGTTTTAAGAGTTGATAAGGGAAAAGAAATGTATAAATTTGATAGGAAATTGATATTTGAAATATAAATAGAAAATACATTTTTCTGTAGCTTTCTGCCTCAGATTACAGTCTCCTTTAAGGTGAAGAGATCCAATAATCTCTTAGCAAAAGCCTATTTCATACCCAAGAGGTCCAGCAATAACCTGTGTAAGTAGAAAATTCTCTTCTATAAAAAATAAAAACTTGTCAAAAACAATAACGTAATAGAAAAACCAGGTTAAAATCAATACCTTCACTTTTGACTGCTCTTCGGAGACTGTTTATTTTTGAATTTACTACTAATATGAACTCTTTTTATATGTGATATTTTGTGCCAATCCAGTCCAATGGTTGGGTGGAATCTTTTGGATAATTCAGGACAACCAGTGATATGCAAGTCTTCAAGATTTGTGAGGTGGTGCACAGGAAATGACAACAAATTTGGACAATAGGCAATTTCAAGTACTCTGACATGAATTAGAGTTGGTAGCCAATCGGGAAACTCCTTAAGATTCATGCACCGCTTAATCAGTAAGGAACGTAAAGTGTTCGCACATCCTTGTAACCACCGAGGCAAAGTGACTAGTTGAGGCAAATCACTGAAAACAACATACTTTAACCTTGAATTCGAGATTCGGCTGCCAAGACCAAATGACAAATCCAAATTGTCACAGTCTTTTATTACTAAAACCTCTAAATTTCTGATGGCATGGAATGACACCCACTTCAGACTTCCACAGTTATACAAATAGAAAGTTTTAAATGTGAAAAGTTTTACTTCTTCAAACAATGATTCCAGATTATCACAATCAATAATATATAATTTTTCTAAAGAACTCAATTTTCCAATCACTTCTTCAGGAAAAGTAGTTTGTGCGGTGGTTATAGCCAAGTGACGAAGGTTAATTAGATTTTCTATTCCTTTGGGTAACATTTGTAGCTTTATGCATCCACTAAGGGTCAGAGTCTGCAAATTTTGAAGTTTGCAAAGTGAATCGGGGAGTTGCTTAAGTTTTTCATTTTGTGCAAGACAAAGGAATCTTAAATGTTTCAACTTTCCTATGCAACGAGGTAGACTCTCGTATTCACAATTTTGTAAGTCTAAAATCCTCAAGCTTTTGCACCTTGACAACAATGTGTTCAAGAGATCTTTATTGCTCACTCCATTACGAAAAATGAGAGTTCTGAGATTAGTGGGGGGAAGAGTTTCACCATAAAAATTATTTTCCTCAAATGCCAAATGTTGGACGTTCTCGGATATTTTTGGATTGCTGTGATCTATTCTTTCAAACTCACCTTTCCCAACAAACACTGCAAGATCAGACACCAAATCATGCAATTTAAAATAACAATGACCCTCAAGGTCAACAAAATCTAAAAGAAACGATCTTGTCCATAGTTCACGCAAAAGTTGAGTGGCAATATCAGTCATTGATTCACCTTGCTTTGATGGTGGAAGAAAACCAAGTGCTCCCCACAACATAGAAACGTCAACAGCTGAAATATGGGTATCCTGTTGGAAAAGGGAGAAAGAAGCAAAACATGGTTTTAAATATGAAGGCAGTTGATCATAACTTAATTTGAGAGCAGGCAAAATGCCTTTTTCATTTTGTTTTGAATTCCAGATCTCATTGTCTCTTATACACTCCCACTCTTTCTTGTCAAATTTCGAGAATAGTGAACTCCCCAACGTTTTCACTGCTAACGGTAATCCTCCACATTTTTTCACGATTTTCCTCCCAACCTTCAAGAGTTGTGGATGTTGTTTCTCATCTCCAACTTCAAAAGCATATTTCACAAATAGAGAAAGAGAATCCTCTTCAGAGAGACATTTAAGAAGGTACGAATTTGAGGATTTAGTGCGCATCGCAGCAACTACTGCATGGCTACGAGTAGTCACTAAAATTTTACTCCCTTTAACATTCAAATCTATTATTTCCTTCAACTCATCCCATCTTGCAGGATCCTCGTTCCACATGTCATCTAACACAAGCAAGAACTTTTGATCTTCAAGTTTATTCCTCAAATGATTTTGAAGTCGCTCTATCTCAAAGCTATTGAAGTTTTCCTTAGTTGGGTTTGGAGCAGAGTTGAGGATTTTAATAAGCACACTCTTAAGTTCAAAATCATTAGAGACACATACCCACATCCTTAATGTAAAACATGCATGAATGGTGGTGTCATTGAAGACCAACTTAGCAAGTGTGGTTTTTCCCAAACCTCCCATTCCTACAATGGGAATAACAGAAAGACTTTCGTGATCACAATCTTGCACCAACAATTTTACTATTTCATTCTTATCATGTTCCCTTCCAGTAATACTGGAAGGTTTTACATGAGAATGAGTCATTTCCCTGACGTGAACGACGCGTGTATCTTGGTCAATGACTTGAAGGCCAAAAATGCTTCTTTGAGTTGCAAGTGTGGCCAACCTTGTGTTGATGTCTTGAATTTGATGTGCCATTCTAAGCCGATAAAGAAGAGGATTACTTGTTGAGAAGAAACGGCGTACCTTCCTTGAGCAGCCACCATAGGTGTTGACAACGTGTTTCCGCAACGCTTCGCACTCAAAATCATCGACTATGTCTTCAGCGTCAGAAACAACTTGCTTTATCTGTCTCAGCCATTCGCCCAGCGCATTGCTCTGCGGATTCTTTTGCTCAGCATCCAAGAGCACACCTCTGATGAGTGCCATAGTTGCTTGCATCTGTTGTAGCTCGCCATGAACACCAAGCGCCAAAGAAGCTTCTTGAACGGCACCAGAAGCAAGCTTACTCAGGAGCGATTCTGCGAAGCTGAAAAGAAGTAATTCGACCATGAGTGTACGGAGAGAAGAACCCAATTGGAAGTTGCTACCACAATGTTGTTCCCGTTTTCCAATTCAAAGAACCTTTCTCCTTTGTTCTATAGATTTCTTCCTCGTTCTACTCGTTCGCACTTAATTTCTTTAATGATTTTGACTTTTCAGACAATATTTTGTTTCTTAATCGAGTTCTTAGTAACGCAGAGAGTTTTTTTAAGTTATCGATAAGTTTTATGCCAAGTGTATCCCACTAAATTGTGATAAAAAATAAATAAATAAAACAATTGTGATAAGTTTTTTTAGTTGTTAAAAACACAATTATTGTCAATTGGACAATTTCTAACCAAAACATGACATCATCTTCATCATCAATTTTTATTTTAAAAAAAGTTATTATGAACAACCTTGAAATCTGACAGCTACAATAAGTAAATACATAATATTTCAACTTTGTCTCAAGCATTTTTCCAATTATTACATTTGAATGTTTTTTTTAATGTTTTTACGAGTACAAATTCTTTAATGGTAATTTACGGTGTTGAACATTGAAAATATACTAATGTTGATATTTAAACTTTTTTAACATATTTTAAAATATTAAAATCAATGTTCCTATGTTTATTTTCAAAATTAGACGAAAATTTACCAAAATTAACTTAAGAATAAAGTAAGTAAAACACTCATTTTAAATCATTCAACAAAGAAAGTCTAAAAAAATTACTACTAATATTTTTCTATTAAATTAATTATAAAATTATGTTTAAGAAAAAAAAATACCTCAACAAAATATTTTATTATTAATATAGCTTTATTGAATTAATTATAAGTTTATGTTTGAAAATAAATTTTAATTAAATTATTATTAATGTTTGTGAATTTTTATTAGTATTAAAAATGATAATTAATGAGTTAAAATCTTTATTTAGTAAATTATAATTTTATCTAAGAAAGAAAGAGAATGATTAGTTATATTTATTCTCTTATAATCAATGTGAATTCTATTTTTTTTATCTTCTTAGTTATATGTGACTCCTTTTGCCTCTACTTACTTTCTTCTATTTTGAGAGTCATTCTTTTAGGGTATTGGATTGACATATTACATTCCTTAAATCTCATATTGTTCATGTGTATCAACTTTTTCATCCTCATTTTTTGTTAGTATATTTTTTCTTTTTATATGTGTTGTTGTTGTTTTTATTCTGTTTTGGATTTGTATTAAAACTAAAAATGCGTTTTTTTTGTCCAATTTTGTTTTTCGGTACTTCTTGATTTACGAGTTTCGAGAGTTTTTTTGCATATATCTTGACGATGAACTTGAATGTTTTTACAAAACTATTAATTATACTAGGGGTTAATCTTTTAATAGATAATAGATCAATTGTAGCACAATTCAAAGTTGGGTTTTCTGTAGAAAAATAATTCAAGTTTAGAAAGAAAAAAAAAGGCTTACTATTGAGTTGAGAAGAACTTGAATTTTGTAAAAAAACGTATTAGACACAAAAAGAAATAATTTGATGAAAACAATAAAAATGAAATTGTAAAATCTTTTCAAGAATCATTTAGAATTGGTTACCTTTTGTATATTGTAGATAAAACAATTATCACACTTCAAAGTAGATTTGAACAATTTAAAACATATGAGGATCTTCATGTTTTTTATTTAGCGTTAAAAAATTAAAGTCACTACATTGTACATTTTTTAAAGAAAAATGCTTACACATTGAAAATTCTTTAAAACATGATAATGTGTTGAATAATGATGGATTTGATTTAATAGGTTTGGAAAATGATAAACCAATTAACATCTTTAATTGTATAAAATATATTATTTTTCAAATGCATATATAACTTGTAAAATAATATTAACAAATCCAGTTATATATATATATATATATATATATATATATATATATATATATATAATACTATATAAAAGGTTTGGATACTTGTGTGTCATAATTTTAAATTTTTAAGTTTTGAAATTTTTTTCAATAAAAGTTGTACCAAAATGTTTGTAATTTTGGTTTGGCATCGAAACATTGTATAAAGTTTGTGGATGAAAATCTTGAAAAGCCACTTTAAAAATTTATTTTTCTATTGCATGATTATCAATAATAACTTCAGATATTAGGTTCTAACATGGGAAGAAAGAGACATGAGCATAGTCCACGTTGCATGAGGTTAGTGTAGTTGGTTTTTTCTTTGTGCAGTAAATTCATTGATACATGTGTAATGACCTCTATCTATTCAGAATATTACTTAATATTTTTTTTTATTTAAATTAGTTTTTAAAAAATATTTCAAATTTAGAGATATGTTTTAATTTTAGAAATAAGTTATTATTTTAGATTAGAAGTGAGATATTTTAAATATTTTATATTTGATATTTGTTATATTTTGCTCTATATATAGGATATATTAATAAAATACAAAAATATGTTCATTGTATAACATATCACATATAATATATCATATATATTTCTCATATATCTCATATTTTCAAAAATCTTAAAAATCTCAAACACTGTCTTGGTCAAAAATCTCAAACACTGTCTTGGTCAAGTGTTTGTGATGGATTCGATCATGTATATCGGTAAACTGCCAACAGTAATTACATGAAAGTTGTTGGCAACGAGTTTCAGGTGTAAAGTGGCGAGGATTTACAAAGAGAAAAGGTTGTCGTCGTTAATTAATAAATGTAGGTCTCTAGTGACTATAGCGGTTCAAACATATTTTTCGACAATATATTCGAGGTTTGTTTTGAGACACGAAAAAGAAGAAAGAATGATTTTGAAATTTTTGTGAGGAGTTATTTTCTTTGTATGCCAGACTTTTATTAAAGGAAAGATAATATCGATCAAGTGAGTTTTCATTGAAGTGTTGCACGTAGTTTAATAAGTAGATTATTGCATAAGAGATTTGAGTAATTGTGGGTTATGAGAAAAATTATAATTTTTGTGGAAAAAGTTAGAAAATAAAAAGTTGACAATTTTTGTAAAAAACATGCTGTGTTGAATAATAACACAATTGATATTTTTTAGTTGTTAAATAAAGTAGACAGGTTGGCCTGCACATGTTGACTCGCATAGACTTGCTCAGCATACACAGCCCTTACGTACAGGGACGGGTCGGGGCAAGTTCGTTAAAATTTTGATGTTAATTTTGTCTGTGTGATTCTTCTTTATCTTTCCTTGTTAATCTTGTAGTTGATTTTTAAGGGTTTTGGAATTGGAATTTATTTGATAGAGTTTACAGTGGCAGATTAAGTGGGTATTCATGAAATTCTATATTGAAAATGTATGAAAAAATGAGAAAGTTAATTTGAGTAATTATATATCTCGTATCTGTATAGCTTATTTGAGTTTGTTTTCACTAGTTGACCTGGTTGTCATTGGACGAAAAGGGTTTTAAAACAAAATTGTACATAAAAAATAATATTGTATTATTTATATATTATTGATTCTAATAGACACCCCAACAACCAATCTACTAGACTACAAAAATCATTATTGGGGTATTTGATCCAATTAAATACATTAGTACAACATAAAAAAAATTATAATGAGGTGCTATTTGACCCTAATTTATAAGTAGTATTGTTTTTTTTACTGACGAATTGGTTCTGGATTAGAAAGACTTCATATTTCTCTTGAAATCATCGACAATATAGTATAGTGGACATCTTGTCTTTTAGAAATTTCATGAACCCAAAGATACATAGTAACAACAAAACTACAAATTTTCATTTGGGTTGAAACTATGTAGTGTCTTCAGCGTAATTTCGTCTTTCTATGATCCTTATCTCAACCTTACAAAGATGCATGTAATAAAGTACCTTGTTGACTTTTCTTAAATCAACTGGTTCAACGTCAAAACCATCGAATAAAAAATGATTTTCATTGCCAAGGTAAACGAAATAGGTCTATGTAACATCACCCCATCAATTTTCGTCTTCAAAATAGAATTTCTACGTGCAGAGCACTCCAATTTTGACCAGACTTTTCACACATATATTTCATAATGACAAGATAAGATTCAGAAAGAAAGCCATTCCAGCAGATTCTAACTGCATACTTCTATGCCTAAAGTCATGGCCGAATCACTCATTTTCGCGGTTGCAGAATCACTCATAAGCAAGCTCGCTTCTCGAGCTGTCGAACAAGCTTCTTTGGCCTTGGGTGTGTACCAAGAGCTACAGCAGATGAAAAAGACCATGGCACTGATCAAAGCTTTTCTGTTAGACGCTGAGCAGAAGAAGGAGAAAAACAATGCCCTGAGTGAGTGGCTGAGACAGATTAGGCTGGTGTTCGCCCACGCCGAAGACATAGTCGACAACTTCGAATGCGAAGTGTTGCGGAAGCACGTTGTCAGAACTCACGGCAGCTTCTCCAGGAAGGTATGTCGTTTGTTTTCAACCAGTAATCCTTTGGTTTACCGTTACAGAATGGGGCGTGAGATAAACGACATCAAGAAGCAGTTAGAGAAGGTTGCAGCTGATGGGCACATGTTTGGTCTTCAAAGCAGTGACAAAGATACAAAGGTTTTGCATGCGAGGGAAATGACTCATTCACATGTAAATGTCTCAAATGTTGTAGGGAGAGAGCATGATAAGCAGAAGATAATAGAGCTTTTGCTGCAAGATGATCATCGTGACAGAAGTCTCTCAGTGATTTCCATTGTGGGATTTGGAGGCTTGGGAAAGACCACTCTCGCAAAGGTAGTGTTCAATGACACCAAAGTTGAGGAATTTTTCACTTTGAAGATGTGGGTGTGTGTCTCTAATGATTTTGAACTTAGGAATGTGCTTATCAAAATCCTCAACTCTGCTCCCAGTGCCACCAATGAGAAGTTCAAAAATTTAGAGACGGATCAACTTCAAATTCGTTTGAGAAATACCCTTCAACGTGAGAAGTTTTTGCTCGTCTTAGACGATGTGTGGAACGAGAATCGTGTTAAATGGGATGCGTTGAAGGAAATCATAGACATGGTAGGTAACAGAGGAAGCAAAATCTTGGTGACTACTCGTAGTCACTCAATAGATGCCATGATGCGCACTAAATCCTCTAACTCTTACACTCTCAAAGGCCTTTCTGAAGAGGATTCCTTGTCTCTGTTTGTCAAATCTGCTTTTGATGATGGAGAAGGGAAAAAGCATCCAGAGTTGATGGAGATTGGGAGACAAATTGTGAGAAAATGTGGAGGAATACCATTAGCAGTGAGAACCTTAGGAAGTTCACTATTCTCAAGGGTTGATAGAAAAGAGTGGGAGAGTATAAGAGACAATGAGATTTGGAACTTAAAACAAAATGAAAATGACATTTTGCCTGCTCTTGAGTTAAGTTATGATCAACTACCTTCGCATTTGAAACGATGTTTTGCTTGCTTCTCTCTTGCCTCGAAGGACTTTGATGTTTCAAGTTCTTACGTTGCTCTGCTGTGGGAGGCACTTGGGTTTCTTCCCCCACCAAAGGAAAATGAAACAACACATGATGTTGCTAATGAATATTTGCGTGAGCTATGGTCAAGATCGTTTCTCACAGATTTTCTTGACATGGGGAGCACATGCAGATTTAAATTACATGATTTAGTCCGTGAGCTTGCAGTGTATGTAGCCAAAGGTGAGTTTCAAATACTGTATCCTCACAGTACAACTATATCTGAGCATGCCCAGCACTTGTCATTCATTGAAAATGATATGCTTGGCCAAGATCTCGTTCCCATGGGTCTAAGAACTATAATTTTTCCCATGGAAGCTACGAATGGTGCTTTCTTGAATACGTTGGTGTTCAGGTGCAAATACCTCAGAGTTCTGGACTTGAGTTATTCTGAATACGAGAGTTTGCCTAGCTACATTGGAAAGTTGAAACATTTGAGATATCTCAGTCTTTCAGGTAATAAAAAACTTAAGGGACTCCCAGATTCCGTATGCAAACTCCAGAATTTGCAAACGTTGGACCTAAGAGGTTGCATACAGCTGCAAAAACTGCCCAAAGGAATAAGAAAGTTGATCAGCCTTCGTCGTCTGCTTGTAACCACTATGCAACCAGACTTTCCAGACAAAGAAATTTCAAAATTGGCTTCTATAGAAACATTAGAACTCTATTCTTGTGATAATCTGGAGTCATTGTTCCAAGCTATACAACCCAGAAGTCTTAAGTTTTTGCATCTTTCTGGTTGTGGGGGTTTAAGGTCTCTGTCCTTTCATGTCATTACAAATTTAGAGAGTCTGGTTATCTTCAAATGCAGTAAGATGGAATTGTCAATGGGCCTTAGCAACCTTAATTCCATTCCTGATTCAAGGCTGAAATTACTTGTTCTACAAAGTTTGCCACAGTTGGTCACTTTGCCTGAGTGGTTGCAAGGATCTGTGAACACACTGCATTCCTTGTTAGTTGTTGACTGCAACAATCTTGAGGAGCTTCCTGAGTGGCTGTCAACTTTGACCTGTCTCAAACTACTTATAATTGAACATTGTCCAAGGTTGATCTCACTCCCTGAGACCACGCATCTCCTCCGAAACCTTGAACATTTGGAAATCAATGATTGTCCTGAATTATGCAGAAGATGCCAGCCAGGAGTTGGACTGGATTGGCACAAAATATCCCACATCAAGCAAGTTATAATTGGTGAACCAGAAGAGTAGAAGGAACTCTTGGATTACACAGTCAAAAAGCTTCAGGTATTAACTTTCGGTTTTGACAACTTTCTTTTTCTATTTTGCCATCTGCACGAGTATTAGAAGCGAATCTGTTGCAATAAAAACCAAGGGAACACAATTCATGGAAAAGAGATTCTGTAAAATATTGAAAAGAAGAAAGATGCTGCAGTAAATGATAAGCAAAGAAAACTTCAATGATTAAAATTGAGATTAGATATCACTGCATGATTCATGTTCAGTCTAACACAGATGATGTTAGTGATTTTATATGTATGTTTGTCTGAGATATCATAGGGTATTGTTAACTGTTAACAGATTTTTTCACCAACTCAAAACTCGTGTCATTATATTCATTCTTTGTTATTGGTACTGTTGTTATTGATGTTGAGAAAAGAACATTGGTTTAAATATGAAGATACTAAAAATATCATTTTAGATCCATTTCTTCTGTTCATGCTGCGGTTAGGAGTCAGTTACTACACACATTATCTCTCAGTAAGTTCACTTCTGGGATTCTTTTCAGATTCTAGTTGTGTTTCACTTTTGTTTATTTAACATTCCTCCATATCCAGATGCTATATTAATGGACAAAGGTGTTCTTCTGCCTCCTGAGGATTTAAGAGTTTCAGTTTCAGTTTGGGAAGATTCTTAAAAGTGGTAATAACGGGCCAAGTCAATTGTTATTTTTGTCTCTTCATTTATCACTTATTTATAATGTTCCGAAGGGAATTGGTTCCAACACCCGTACAATTTTCGTCCTTCACTCTAACACTTCCGGAATTTGTTTTCTGGAATGCAAAAGCAATTCCGGAAATTTTTACTTTCCGGTAGTTTATTTCATGGGATAGATAAAGAAATTTCTGAAATGTAGGATTGGTTATGGGCCAAAGTGCATTGGACTGGGCCCATTTAAATGAGGGAATTTACAAAATTGCTCCCAATTGTAAAATCAACTACAAACTACTTTTCTTCCGCAACTTTCATTATTTATTCCAATTAGCTGCCAATTCCAAAATTCAAATTTTAGTATTCTAACTGAAACTCTGTGAGTCAAGATTACATTGCAACAAGAATCAGCTCAATCTAAAGTAAAAATAATAATAATAATAATAATAAATCAAATATAATAAGTTGAGTTCAATGTATGAAAATATAGTTTTTCAGCAGAAAAATACAATATTTAAATATTCAGTACAGCTCCTGTATTCTATGAAAAATACAAATTTATCTTAGAAATCAAAAATAAGAAACAAAGAAACATTTAGAAAAATTCTTTCTAACTTTATGTGGATTTTTCAACTTGTTTTATTTCTAAATTATCTCCTCTTTATAGACGGTTGGATTAACGACGATTTAGAATCAGCTAAAAGCTTTATATATATATATATATATATATATATATATATATATATATATATATATATATATATATATATATATATATATAAATTCATGTTTGTACATGTCATACATAAAATTTCTTTTTATGTTTGTTTCTTATAGGTTAAACTCAAATATTTATCATTTATTTATAAAAATATTTTATTTTTTTATATTTGTTGTCTATATGTCAAACGTAGATCCAGTGACATGGTCAGCAATTTTTGTGTTAGTGTAAACGTGTTTGTTAATAGATTGAACACGTTTTAAATTTATGTGAAAATTTTATTCCATTTATAAATAACTAAAATGTTAGAAAAATATATAGAAGAATAACTACATTTTTCAAATTTAGAAAATATTAAAAAAATTAACCAAAATCTTTAAAACAAAATGTTTACGTTTTAAATTAGTTGTTTTGAAAAACAATTTAAAAATGCAACTTTTTAACATTCGATTTGTATAGAAAAATAAAAGTAAAAAATATTTTGAATCACCTTTGGTATAAATTATATGAAAATTAGGTTGTCTTATCCATAACTCAATACTGGGTCAATAGTTTAATCTAGTTAGATTGAGTTGGATTTCATTTATCATTAGGTTAAATATGATACAATATAAACTAATTCACGAGTAAAGATTTTTTATTGATTTTTTTTGCTGTTTTCTACTAAATATTAAAAATACACTTGTGTTAGTATTTTAAATATTTTTTTAATATATTTTAAAATATCAAAATTAGTAGAAATTAATGTATTATGAAAACACAACAAATAAACAGCACTAAAAAAATCTAGAATCCAAAATCGAAATAAATTGTTGATGCATGATGCATAAATACTTTGGTAGCCAGCAGGTGAAATTTTTGACAGGAATAGACGTTGCGTGTGTAAGGTTTGGAACTTGAGAGAAGCATAGCATATTTAAGATAGATGTGAAATAGAACCTGATGATTGATTTATATCCAAAACCAAAGGTCTCGGATGAGGCAAAGGAAAGAACGGAGAATGTTCTAAGCTTCTGTTTAATGTTACCTTTCTAATTTTAACCTTTTGACTTTTTATTAGATTATGGTTTTTGACAAGTTATTTTTTAATTTTAAAAGAAAGGATTGTTTATTTCACAGGTTATACCACTTTCTTGATCTCTCCACCTCATACCAGACTAATCTAGCAAGAAGCTACTGAATATCTTATTTACATACAGAATATGTACTTCTTATAAATTTGTACAATTTTTTCACTTCTGAACTTTCAAAATAATGTTTTTTAATACAAAAATAAAGTGTTGGTAAAGTTAATATTTTGTAATATATAGTGTATAAACATCAAGTGTAGATCAAATAAGGATGAAGAGTATACGTCTCAATTAGATGTTTCTTGAGATCCTCGTTGCCAAAAATTTTAACATTTGGAAGAAAAAAAAATTTGGAAACATTCGCTTTTATTCATTTAAATTTATATTTCGAATTAATAATTTGGAACTTTATATATATATAATACTTATATTAATTATAAAAAGGTAATTTTTAGTTTGATTATTGTGTTAAATTATGTAAAAATATAGTTGCTTCTTTTATTAGGGTTGTTTATAGGTTGGGTTGGATATAAGTTGAACACACTTATTTCTTAATCCACTGAAAGGATCTCAGGTTGAGTTAAGTTTTTATGCATTTTTTTATGTTAAACCCAATTAATCCAACTTAATTAAAACTTATTTTGAAAAGCATTTCATTGCTAAAAATTGTAATTTTTAAGTATTAACTTAATTAGAAATAAATTAATTTTTGCAAAAGTTAATTTAAAGTTTTAAGTAGGTTATAATAAGTTAAGTACTAATTTTATATATATATATATATATATATATATATATATATATATATATATATAAAAGTTCTCCATAACACAAATATAAAAGTGAATTTAGAATTACTCGTATTAAATTTATCATTCAATTTGTAAAAGAGTGAGTTAGAAATTTGGATTCTCTATTAAATTTTTTGTTGTTATTTTTTTATTGTATTTCCATAATACACTAATTTTCACTAATTTTAATATTTAAAAATATATTAAAAAAATATTTAAAATATTAATACAGTATATTTTTAATGTTTCAGAAAAAAATAATATAAAAAAAATCAGTAGAAGTAGACTCAATAATTTTATCGTTTCAAATTGGATTAATCAAAGTTTTCACTTTTTCAACTATTAAATTAATATCGACATTTGACATCAAAAGAAAAGAACTCCTCATTTTTGTAGGAAAGATTTTGTTGAATTAATGCTGACAAGTGTAGCCATTATTGTCAGAAAGTCATCCGTAACAATGTATCCAACATATTTACGCAACACTGCAAGACATTGATCAAATTCAAGCAATACGAAGAAAAATGTTTTGAACCACATGACACTGTTCCTTTCCCCAAGATTTATGACAAAAGAAAACAATTTTTTTTTTTTATCGGCAAAGAAAACTTTCTTGCGCTTCAACATAAATTCATACTTATAAACTATTATAACAAAACTTTTTTTATTGTTAATATTTCAATTAAAAGTTTCTATATATCTAAGTTATACAAAATTAATTACATTTACAAAAGATTATTTAGATAAAAAAATTACATAATTGAAAAGTATTATATATATATATATATATATATATTGTTAAATTCTAAATATATTTATGTGAATATTTTTTATTTTTATCTTTGTAAATTTAGAAATAATTTTAGGACATATTAGTAATAAGGATAAACAAAGAAAATAAGATAAAAGATAAGAACGTTTATAATTTGAATGATTATAGTTGGCTATAAATGTGTGAGTGTCTCCCATCATTATTTAACCAAAACTTGTAACTGTATTTAAATTTTAGGACAACTTAAAGAAATGCGTTTTAATTTAAAAAAGAAAACATCAAACGAAGCAACGATATATTTAAAATTAGAAACTTTATATAGATGCCAAATTTATTTTAATTTTAAAATGATATACATTGTGGGTATGTAAGGCCCAGTTTTTCGTTGTCTTAATTTTCAAGGACTGTCCCAATCTAATGGGCCCGAGGGTTGGCCCAAAACGAAATCAGACCTAATGTACCCTAACCCTAAACGTTTTGTTCACTTCCGTAAAAACAGATCCCCTTCTCTTAGAGCTGTTGCCGCCTCTGCTAGGGTTCCGAAGCATACTTCAATTCACGTTCCGCTTGACTCCGTTCTTGACTCACATAAGTATTCCCAACCCATACTTCTAAATCTCTGGTCCTATTTTCGTGTGTAGTGTTAGAACTTCAGTAGTAAACGACCTTTGTTCACTTTTTCCAGCTTTGTGATCTCCTCCTAGAGATGTGGTACTCCGTTGTTCGCTGTTGAGGTATTAAAACTAGCTCGTTCCAGGTAAGGGAAGCTAGAACCTCCTTGTCTGATGTGATTTTGACTTGTACCATTGTAGTTTCATTCTTTTGAGTTTGTGTGCTGCCATGAATGCCTGTATTGTCTGGAGTTGTTGTTTGGTATGTGTGTATGTGTTATGCAGGCGCGAGCAGTGGCGAACACTGATAATTTCGCCCAAGCGAGCTGGCCTCGCCTAGGCGAGATGAGTAGAGGCTCGCCCAGGGTTTTCTACGCGAGTTGTCGCCCAGGCGACCAAACCCTCGTTTTGAGCGAGCGAATGTCTCGCTTAGGCGGAGAGGGTCTCGCCTAAGCAAGATTGCACAGGGGCTACTGTCCTCTTTGTCGAGCTCTCGCCTAGGCGGAGGGGAGCTCGCCTGAGCGAGACCCTCCAGCCTGAGCGAAGAGCTGGGCGAGGATGCGTCCCGAGTTGTTTTCCCTCTGTGCTTTGATGTTTAACTTGTGCTTATATGAGTTATTGTATGATGGATTAATGGGAATGAATATGCATGATTGGGAGAGGATTATATGTGGGGAATTGTGAGCTTGGCATGATTTCTATATGAATTGTATATGAGAAGTTGGATACATATAT
>Ga0209589_1005998_pt1 | contig 20345 bp, 9 predicted proteins | sample CowpeawhiteBW_FD_187525 | JGI IMG/M metagenome (GOLD analysis project Ga0209589, IMG submission 187525) | Root nodule microbial communities of legume samples collected from California USA - Cow pea white BW (SPAdes) (version 2) | ecosystem: Host-associated > Plants > Roots > Nodule | place: USA... | reverse complement strand
TAACACGTCCACAATGTTCTTGGCTTCCGAAAGCAAAAGCTAAGGAATCAGTACTTGATATTTCTTTTGATACAGATGATGATGATGATGTTGATTCATATACTTGAATTTTTTCCTACAAAGAACATAAGAAGAAACTAATTAAAATAACACAAAGTATGGTTGACAATTATAGACTTTATTAGAATTGAACTTACATTGATTTCCCTCGCTTCATCACTCACAAAGGCTCCATTAGCATGTTTATGTGTTGCTATCCATACCTCTCCTCTACTAACCTTGTGGCCACACTCTTTTTCCTACAAAATTAAAGAAAAAATATATGACACATAAATCCAAAAATTGAAACAAAAAGTTCACATCAAGACATGTAGTATTGTCACCATTTCATCTCTTTTCGTTGCAATGCTCTTAGATCCACATGTGTGAGCAATGGTTTGCTTTGCCCTATTATCTTTATTTTTCAGAGCATGCTTCTAATCATCAACATATAAAAATTAATAATCATTAACTTGAACAATGTTGATGAAAAATAGTTTCAATATACCTTTGTTTTTGAATTTAGTCGATAATCCACAAAAGAAGCCCAATGATCTCTATCTATTCCTAGTGGAGCCATTGCGATCAATTCATCTCTAGTACGTGTTCCATCATTTCTAACTTGCCACAATTCCTGTCGGTGGTCTCTCCACTTTATGTTAAGTGATTTAAAAGGATGTGGCTTATATGAACATCGGAATGGACATCAAACTTAGCCTTCAAAACATAAAACAGTTAAAATTAACAAGAGTTATATTATATTAAATCATACATTAAGCTTTTACAATATTGACCTGAATAGTATTCTTAAGTACGTCTTCTTTATAATCTTTAGGAATCTTCTTCCAACTAGAATAACTAATAGGAAGAGAATTAGAGTTTCTTGCAATGCTACCTAAGAACCTATTCAATAATGCTCCACCATCTGCAATTGGTTGACCCTCATTATTCCACTGCACAACAATCCTTTCATTAGGAGGTAAATGCCACACATCATTGGTTCGTAGTTGTTTTGTAATTCTCTTTCCTTGATCATCTACGGAATGTGAGAAAATAATTGTTACTAATTTATTATAAAGACAAATATACGTATAATATATTATGTAGTACTTTGTATATAGTTTCTTACCAATGACATTAACAAACCATGCTCTTTTTCGGGTTGCAGGCCTTTGTTCATCTACTTGTGACTCAGTCTCCTCATTTTCTTCCTTTTCATTTTTAGAATATGAATGTGATGTAGTTGGTATTGTTGGTTCAGATACATGAAATGATTGATATGGTGGCTAAGAATTAGATTGAGGCACAATTGGGGGCTGGCTAGTTGAAGATATCCTCACTTTTAAGGTTCCTGAAAATAAATTTGTTAGATATTCCTAAAACTAAATATAAAATCAAATTGATATATACAAAATGTAATGTAAAACAGATTATATACATAATACTTATTCATGAAATATGATAAAACAAATTACTTGGCTGAGGTGCAGATGGAGGTGGAGGGCAAGCATATTTAGGACCTTGTTGAATACTTGCTTGAGATGTAGATGGAAGTGGAAGGGAAAATGAAAATGTAGGACCTTGTTGAATATTTACTTGAGGTGTAATTGGGGTTGAAATTTGTACTTCAAGTCGTGGAGGTTGAGTACTAGGCAATGAAGAATGAGTACTCACTTCAAGTTTTGACTTAGACTTACTTGAGGTTGAAAAGTCTCCTAACAATAGATAAAAATTGATAGTTAGAAAAATAACAAAGCTATGCAGAAAAGAAAAGAATTGAAAAATATGCTTGTTATCTACTTATAAAGATGAAAATTTGCATTGCATTGCATTGCCTCAATTGGGTTGTTTATGCAGCATGCATGCTTGCTGCATGTAACTTCTCTTATCATATTTATAGTAAAATCCTGTTCAATATGAATAAAATAAAGACACAATTTATAATAGTTTGTGATCATAGTTCCATGTTGGAGAAGTAAGTATTGAGCGTAAAAGTTGATGTTGTTACTGAGAAGCAAAAACAAAACAGAGACAGTGAATGATTGAATTGGCATTAACTTGATGAAATTGTGTATGTTGTTTATGAATCATTTTATTAACCTTCTTACTGTATTTTTCACATTTTTATTGATGTTTGATAGTGACTAGACCTTAGATTTGGTTAGTGAAATAGTATAAAAGGAATACTTCAGAATATAAAGTAGCATTTCATTCCAAATAAACACTTGTATCATTAAGGTTAACTTAATTTCTTCTACACAATAAGTTTTATTCTTAATACTTTAAATAAATGACTAAGAAACACAAGTCTGTTGATCAAAGTTAGCACCTAAAATACATTATACGTCCAGGTTGAATCTTGAAAGAAACAAACTCTTCCATGAGAATAAGGAAATAAAAAGTAGGTCAGATCCTGCATTTTGGTATTAGGTGGAAGTATCTGGCACACACAAGTGGGGTTGGTATGTTGAATCTAACTGTTTTGAGCAGATTAAAACGGAGAGATCATAATTGTTAATCTACTAAAAGCTTGTTTTGAGTAGATTAAAATGGAGAATCATAATTGTTCATGTTTTTAAGTGATCATAATTACCTGAATGAGATTGATGATGAGTTGCAGGTGTAACTACACGTCCCCATGTAGAAGATTTATTGGTTGACATTTTCTTCTTGGTTGATATATTCTTCATCTTCAGGTGGTCTACAAATAAGATAACTACATCAAATTAAATAATGAAGGATAATAATTTAAGATGAATTAGTAAAATGACTCAACAATTGAAAAAAGAAAAAAAAAACCTTGCTAGTTGTATATTTCCATCCTCGTTAGAAAATAATATTCCTAGGTTTTGTTGTTCAAATGGCTCACATTCATGAAAATTGTCAACATCATCTCCACCCATGTTGTATAAGTCTCTAGGCTTCACATCATAATGTAACCAAGTAAAAGACAAAACCAACCAAATATAGCACATTCAATATAAGAGACACACACTCTTGAAAACTAAAAACATAAGCAATTTGACAACACTTTGTCAACACCCAATTTCGTCTAGGTGAATAAATTTATTTTCAAAATAAAAATAAATAAATAGTAAATAAAAAATAATAAAATGTGAAACAAAATTTTCTTCAAAGATTTTTCAAACTTTAATTTTAGGGAAAAAAGAGAAAAAAAAAGAGAGATGGATAAAAGAAGAAAAAAATTCTCTACACTACTCTACTTCTTTCCCATCACCACTCCCACATACACACCTCTTTTTTATCTCTCTTTAAAAAAAACTATTGAAGGAGGTAGAAAAAAGAAGAAAAAAAATTCTCTACACTCTCTCTTTCTCTCTTTACACCCACATATTAGAAAAGAAAGCAAAAAAAGAAAAGAAAAGAGAAAAGGTGAGGAGATATTGAAAATTTTTTAAGGTACATCACTCTCAATTCTTTCATCCTTTGATTTAGTTTTTTTTTTTCAATTTTCATTCTTTTTCTTAATCTTAAAAAATATTTTTCCCCTTTCTTTATTGTCTGTTCGGTCGCTCGCATCGCATGACATCCAATTTAGACTTTTGTTTTTTTCTAAAAATAGATACAGATGATCTAAAAATAAAAAAATAGCTTTCTTTGTTTACTTTTTAATATCTATCTGGTTGCTCACATCGCAGTGACATTCACATCCACTTTTAAATAACTTTTAAAAAATATGAAACATTATAAAAGATAAAAAAAATCAATGATTAAAAAAAAGAAATTATTTTCAGTGTATGTTCGGCTGCTCACGTCGCTTGACATCAATATTAAAATAATACTAAAAATTTAAATAAAAAGGTATTCAAAATTATTAAAAAAATTAAATAATTTTTCAAATATTTGTCCAAATAGTTATTCATAAAGAACTACGTAACCATGATTCTCCATTCACAAGGAGATACATAGGAGCGAGGATTAATCCTCGTCGGGCCCAAAAAACCAAGAAAGTATTTTTGTTTATTTTGTACATCCTTTTATATTATTTTTTGGGAAAAATAAATATTTTGAAAGACCACACAACTTTTGCACATTTAATTAAAGGTACCGTCTTAGGACGGGCGTTGTGGGGTGCTAATACCTTCCCCACGCGTAACCGACTCCCGACCCAAAATTTGGTTTTTTCGCAAACCTTGCTCCTTTTTTATGGTTTCCCATAGTTTCCTATAATAAATATGGTGGCGACTCCAAACTCTGTTTTTACAAATTTTATTTTTTGGTTCGTCGTCCCGTCGCGATTTCGGTTGCGACAGATGGCGACTCTACTAGGGACCCTAGAGAGTCAAACCATTTATTTGGATGTGCAAAATTGATGTGGTTTTTCTTCATATTTTTTCTTTCTCATTTTTTTTGGGTATGTTTTTTTTATCTTTTTTTTATATTTAGAATAATTGTATGTGTATATTCTTCTTTATTTTTGTATTTGGAATAATTGTCAGGTGGTGGGTTTGGGTATACCTTGTATTCTCCCTTCACACACACATTTTGTTCATTACATGAGTGGGGCCCTATACCCGGGTCTGAGTTGCTTAGAATTAGAGGGGATTGCGTAGCAGTGTCATAGTGGATGTACTTCCCAAGTGATCATTGTGAGAACCTCAACTAGAGTTTGTTTGCTTCATTGGTACTCCCACTTCTTGTTGTTTACCAACTATTGTGGGAAATGCCATGAAGTGGGCCATAACTCTAGTGACCTTGATATTTAGGTATTAGGAAACTATCCTTATGAGCACATATACTTTCCCCTATAACTTTAAGCATCAAACTCATGTTGAATATAGGCACTAAAGGGAGACTATTTGCGTCCTTTACCCTCACCTTTCCTTATATATAATAATAAATTCATCACAATCACATCATTATTAGCCATAAACATATACATTTCATTAACATATCATGTGAATAAGTGCCTTGCAAGGCACAAACATGCATTGCATTCCATTTTGTGGTCATTAATGATATCTTATCCAAAGATTCAAACACATAGCATGCATCGGCATCAATTTTGGAAAATAAACAAAAAAAAAAATTGCACTACAATAAGTTCAAATTGTTTCCCACTTTCTTTATCACCAAATTCTTGGAATTTTCTTATGAAAAATGACAAAATAATAATTTTTTTTTTGTCAAATTAATGGATTTAATAAAGAAATAAAATATTGTTTATTATCATTTCTTTTGATGTACCCATCTAATCTTGCATGCATGAAATTGCTCAAATCTGTTTCCCTATCCATCTCTCTTCCATCGTAAACCTTGTTTTCCACCGTAAACCTTGTTTTCATTTCCATGGAGGATCATCACAAAGGGGACACATACCTTAAAATGATTTCAAGAAACTCTCTAAACAAAAAAAATGAAAAAAAGTCTACTAGACTAAAAACTCTGAAGGACAGTCTAGGCAAAAATAAGACCCAAAAAAAAGAAAAAATAGAACAAAATAAGGGGCATCCTGTCATATGAAATCAATTCTTTTCCTCTGAATTAAAGTTTATGTTGAGAAAAACAACCATGATTTGAAATTATAGGTGGCCATGTTTCTTTATCCAAAAAAAATAGAAGTAATTATCCTTTGCTACCCAATTTGAGCCTTTCAACAAATTTCTTTCAAATTATCCTAAACAAGGGTCACCCTCATAGTAAGGGTTGACATAATGTTTGCATTTGTTTCATCCGACTGATAGTTCACCAATAAAAAAAAGAAAGAAATGATATGGTTATATAGAAAGAAAAAAGCAAAAGTTTGAAGAATGACAATAAAAGGTCAAAATATAGAAAGAAAAAAAGGTGAACAAGAAGAAGTCAAACAAATTTCTGAATGAAACATTATTCAAAGATCCTTGTTGAAACAATCCTCATATCACTTGTTTGGGTGTTTACTATCATTTACTCCCATACCCCTAGCCTTGGCCACAATACAAGCCTAATAAAGTCCATACAAAATCAAAGATTGGTTGTTATCTTTCTAAGGTTTTAATTTAAGAGGAATTTTTTTTTTTGCTAACATGTTTGTTCTAAAAAAAATTATAAAAAAAGGATTGAAAAAGTGTGTTCATAGGTTTTCTTTTAAACATTGGGGCAAATTGTGTTTGGTTGACATGTTTCCAAAGCTCCAAAATCAACACGGGCAATCAAGCAATCTGGTTAAATTTGGGTTGTCCCCTTCTCAATTCATTCTTCATGAAATTCCATTTTTGCTCATACAATATCCTTCAACCCTAAACCTTAACCAACCTTAACATAGTCCATCTTTATCAATCCTAAACCCAAACTGAGGCAGTCACTTTGTTTATTCCTATAATTCATTCTAAATTGGGGCATTTATTTATATTGAAGACTATGATCACATTAGGGGCAACTTGTGAAGACCCCGTCACTTTTCCACCTCCTCAACTGGGAAAAGTCAAGCACGCTTTTGCACCCTAAGACCATCCTCAACTGGGTAATTTTTTTTTGAAGTCCCCATCATTTTCTTCATACCATCAATAATTGGAAAAGCTCAAACACATTTTGTGCCCTGAGACCAATTCAAATTGGGGCAACTCCCTAGTTAATCTTCATCACCTCATCCAAGCCTTTTCAAGCCCTTGGAAATTTCATGGATGTCATTCAAATAGTGTTTTAAAAGAAATGATTAAAAAAAGTGTTCGTTAGTAAACTGATTAGACCAAAGAAATGATTTGAAAAAGTAAAAAAAATATCAAAGTAGAATGATTCCATGAATTCGAAATAACCATGAAATGGGGAACAATTCAAATTTGTTTTAAAAAAATGCAAAAGAAAAATTCATACATCCACGCATCCATGCATGCATCGTTATCTAGGTTTAAAAAGAAAATCATAGCATGTCATACATCATCAATGATTCATAACGTGTGCATATGCATAACTCCTCCAACATTTATTAGATTTATGGAAAAAAGAAAAATAAAAAAGAGCAAATAAGAGTCTTATAAGTCCCACCATGCATCCATGCATCCATGTATGCATCATCATATAGGTTCAAAAAGAAAATTATTCATGCATCATCAAATCATTGAAAATCATTTTAAAAAAAAAAGTCAACAATGATAATTTTTTGTGTAAGTCTCAGTAATGTTAGACATTCACGCGATGTTTGTCGACACTTCAAAAGCAAAATTCAAGTTCTCCTTTTATACATCAAGACCCTCTACAAGGCAATGGTCATTGATTTCTTATGTCACATTGAGACCCTCTACGAGGCAATGGTCATCAATCTCTTTACATCAAGACCCTCTACAAGGTAATGGTCATTGATTTCTTATGTCACGTCGAAGCCCTCTGCGAGGCAATGATCATCGTTCTCTTTACATCAAGACCCTCTACGAGGCAATGGTCATTGATTTCTTTTGTCACATCAAGGCCCTCTGCGAGGCAATGGTCATCGATCTCTTTATATCAAGACCCTCTGCGAGGTAATGGTCTTTGATTTCTTATGTCACGTCGAGACCCTCTATGAGGCAATGATCATTGATCTCTTTACATCAAGACCCTCTACGCGGCAAGGGTCATTGATTTCTTTATCAAATTGGGACCCTCTATGTGGTAATGGTCACCGAATCTTTAGATATAGACCCTCTCCTCAGGATTGGTCTAATCTCTTTTTCAAAAAGTCAAAGTTACAAAAAGATTTTTTTCGGATCGAGACCCTCTACATGGTAATGATCGTCGAATCCTTTGGATATAGACCATCTCCTCGGAATTGGTCTAATCTTTTTTTCAAAACGTCAAAGTACAAAAAAAAATATGTTTTTAGGATTAGGGCCCTCTACATGGTAATGGTCGCCGAATTCTTTGGATCTAGACCCTCTCCTCGGGATTGGTCTAATTTGGTTTTTTCAAAAAAAAAATAAAATAAAAAGAATTAGTGTGTCAAATCGAGACCCTCTACTTGGTATGGTCAAGTTTGTCTTGAAATTTGTCTTCTTTTGAAACCCGAACGAAATTAGTGTTTTTATCTTTACTTATCTTTTATTACGATAATATGAAAAAGTCAAATTTTCATATTATTTAGTAAAATCTAAGTAAAGAGGGGCATCTATCAACACCCAATTTCGTCTGGGTGAATAAATTTATTTTCAAAATAAAAATAAATAAATAAAAAATAAAAAAAATAAAATGTGAAACAAAATTTTCTTCAAAGATTTTTCAAACTTTAATCTTAGGGAAAAAAAAAGAGAAAAAAAAGAGAGATGGAAAAAATCTGGTTTTTTCCGCAGACCTTGCTCTTTTTTTTTATGGTTTTCCATAGTTTCCTATAATAACTATGGTGGCGACTCCAAACTCTATTTTTACAAATTTTAATTTTTGATTCACCGTCCCGTCGCGATTTCGGTTGCGACACACTTCCTAGTTATTTAGTATGAAACTTGCTTTAAGTTGATACTAAATCCTAGGTGACTATATTTAAACATTAAACATCCGTAAACAAAAATATTTAAACAAATTAAAAGTAGAAAAGAGATGAAACCAAAAGAAAGGATAAAACATAGACATTTAACAAAAGGGGAAAATCTATTTAGTTTTAGAAAAAAGGAAAAAATTATGGCTGTAAAATTATAAAAGTGTCTATGATAAAATGAAGAAAAACACACATTTATAAATTTATTTTCATCCATTTTCAATCGTATTACATGGTTGTGTGATAAAGGCATTACTATAATATTCTTTGAATAAGTGGATAAAACTTTGAAAATTATCATAATCGTTTGAAACATATAAATTAGTATTATATATATAAAATATGGTTTAAATTTTTTAATAAATTTTATGTTTAAAAACTATTATATGCAACAAATTATTATGTTTCTGCAGGATCTCATCATAACTTCATCTTTTGATTTTTTATTCGGGTACAATACGTTTCATCTTAGAAAGAAAACCTAAAAAAAAAAATGTGAAAGCAATGCATTTACGTATGAACATAATATTTGAATGCCTAGAAGAGTGCATAAAGGCTGCAGGGTGAGTACAAGTTAGGCATGAACCGACTCAGACACAGACAAAGTTCAATCATATTTTGTTGAAAAGAGTTGCCGGCACTCATTAATTAACCACAACTTATGTTTTCAATCAGGCCCTGTTTTCTAATTTTAATTTGTTTTCCTGAGAATGCAATCCATTGTGGCCTATAGAGTGTAATTTATTGTTATTGATATGAATTCATAAGTAATAACTATTTTAGTTTAGCTTTTCATCACAACAAATTGCTAATTAAGAGTATATATTAATCATATTAACAATACAAAAGTAAGATTAATTAAAGTCATCTTTAAAATACCTTATGATACAAGGTAAAGCAAGGAGAAAACCCCTGTGTATTTATACAAGGCAAAGCAACAAAAAACACTAACAGAAAAAAGAAAAAATGGGAAGCTAATAAACTATGCTAATAGAGAAGAATTTTTTAGTAACATCATTTGACAAAACATCATTTACGTGAAATGTTTAAGAGCAGAATTTCAATGGATTTCACTTTATTGGAATGGAAAATTACCACCAGGTTATGAATACCATTAGCTACAAACTCATCACAGGTTCTTTCTTGATCTCTCTTTGTTCCCTTTACATATAATATTCAATTTTACTAGTAAATAAGAGAACATATTTGAGAATGAGGGTTGTTTTCTATGATGAATAGGAATATGATGAACGTGAATCTTAGGAAGAACTAAGTGAGGATTAACTTCCAAGTTCTCTAGAAGAGCATCATTGCATGATGAAAAATGAATGTAAACACTCAATCAACCAAGTCCACTACATTATTCGTCTACAGATACTGGTATAGTTGGATATCAATATCTATGGTATATATTCAATGCAAAACAAAGGCTGAAACTGAAAATATGAACAAGTGGTCTTTGAGACGCCATGATCATTGTTCTTTACTCCATGATATTCCTTATCTTCCTACTAACTCCCCTCCTTTCCCTTACTAACACAATTTGATACATAATCATTCAGTTTTTCTTGATAACTCTCATGAAATCTTTTATATAAGTAAATACCTCTTTGAGAGACCTAGAACTCCTTCCTGATGTATAGCTTAGTAATAGATAAGATATTTTCCAAAGCCATCACCACATTCTCATCCCCATAAAAGTAAGAAATTCTTCTCGCAATCTTTTTGTAAGAAACTCCTTGGAGTTCATGTTTACCAGGTCCTCTCACTTAATTAGGATTTAGTTGGACCTCCAAATACTATTTTTTTTTTATCTATACTTCCCCTATTTTTTATCCTGGTTTTTTACATTCCATAAATTGAATACCGGATCTTTGTGGACCAAATACGGACTGGTCTATTCATTGGGTGACCACAATTATTTCAGAAAAAAACTTCAGATATTGAATCTTCTAAATAGGGTTAAAAGCTTTTTGATATTCTATCAGTGAAGTTATTGGTTTTAAATAAAGTTGTTTTAACATTCTATATACTATCTCTGCATTAGATTTATCTCTGCATAACTCCATTCCATTCTATATATTTTATCTCTTCATATCGTAACACTACAATCAAAGTCCTTTATGTAGTTCAACAATTGTTACTATAGACTTTTATTTTTTAATTGAAATGGTCCTAGAACATTAAGAAAATTCATTTATAGAAAACGAATATATTTTTTAAATTAAAATGTAGATGAATACAGCACATACAATTTTGCACAATTCAGAGTATGATGCAACAACTATTTAATAGGAAAGGCGCACAACACATAAATAAGAAAGATAAATAAAAATATTAAATCAGGAAATAATCATCTTGTTTTGTGCTACATCTCTTTTAAGCATTGATCAGTTTTTGAATGAGGTTGAAAAAGAGTAAACTGGAAATCCAATTAATAGTTTAACCAATAGTTTAACCATTGAAATGGAAAGAACGATGCAGAATTGAAAGCAGATAAAGATGATGAAATCGAAAGCAGGTAGAACAATGGCGAAATCGAAAGAATGATGTTTATTACCTTATTTCAAGGAGAACGATTGATGAAATCGAAAGAGCGAACGTCTTCCTCCTAGGACACGAGCCACAACTATTATAAGGAGATAAAATTAGAGAGACCACCGAAATCGAAAGTTAGCGAGCATGAAATCACTAATGTGTTTACCACAAAGAGGCACGAGTACTGATTTTAGGGAGAACGATGAAATCGAAAGCTTACTTCTAAAGCACGAGCCACGACTACTTCAAGGAACTGCTTCAAGGAGATGAAATCAAATAAATGAAAATGAAAGCATCAATGACGAAATGAGGGAGACGAGGGTACTCGTAATCCTACTTCTTCTTCGAGAATATGTGATATGGAGAAAGTATGGAGAAACTGCTACAAAGGTAACACGAGAAATGGAGAAAGAGAAAGAGACCAAGAGAAAACGCCCTTCAAAAATTATGAAAAAGAGAGAAAAATAAAAGGGTAACGATAATTTTACTAGGGTTTGTTAAAAAACCCCTTCTACTTACTAAAGGTTTCTAAAACCCTTACTATGTATATTGTAAGACCTGTGATATTAATTTATTAAATAATTAATTAATTAATAAATGCGAGTAGAAAGAGTCTTTATGACATTAATTATTGTTTGATGTGACGTGGAAAAGTACTAGCTCAAATGGTTGAGAGTACTTTAATTGTGTGAGAGGACTTGGGTTCGAGTCCTATGAATGTCAATTATGTGTTGTATGGTTTATTATTATAAGATTATAATGGTTATCACAAAATGTGATTTGGCATAGTGGTTATACTTTGTTCTTATGAGTGGAAGGTCATGGGTTTAAACCTTGATGGGCATAGAGTAAGCTTTATTTTTGCTAACTATTAGTTGTGGTTTGAATGTGAAGAGGCAAAGAAAACCTAGCAGAAGGGTAACCATTAGGTGTTGAAAAATCACCAACTAAGAGACTTGAATAGCCATTAAGCCCACACTAAAGCCAATCTCTTTTTTTTTCATTAAACCACCTTAAGGAACTTATAAAAGGAAGAATGTAAGGGGTTGAATTGAGAGAGAGTCTGTGCCAAATCATTGGTGAACCAAGGAATCCCATTTTCTTCCCAATTTCAATCAAACATTCAGGTTAGGGGAGCTGTCTATTTTGTATACGAATTTTGACTGTGGTTCTAGGTTTGTTTATTCTCATATTGATTTTATATGGTATAAAATGCATATTATAGACCTGTAATTGGGAATGGTGGAAATTGATAATGTGCAATAAGTTTTTGTGGTAATGGAATATGACTGAATGAGGGTTTTGGTAGGGAATAGGGTAGAAAGTGATTCACTCTCGAGTTGGGTATATGAATGAATGAAATAGTATGTTTGATGTTTGCTAGCCATTGTTTTATGTTGGGCAATGATTGAATGTTATTTGGTATATTTTTGGGTTTGGTTTGACAATGTTTTGGGTAAATTGTGTGTGTAACAGTGAGGGAACTCTGCAAGTCTCGCCCAAGCGAATCTATCTCGTCTAAGCGAGAGTTGCAGAACCTCATGTTTGGTTTGGTTCGCGCTGCTCGCTCAAGCGACCTTGGATGGGGTTGAGCGACTTAATCTCTCGCTCAAGCAAGAGACACTCGCCTAAGGGAGGTCGCGAGGAAACCTGGATTGTTTTGAGCGCGAAACCTCATCCAGGCGAAGAGTTTGGTGGGTTTGAGCGAACCAGGGTCTCGCTCAAGCGAGACGGTCTCGCCTAAGCGAGATGTCGCGATCAAGTTGGATGTGTTGCTTGCATTGTAGCTCAGGCGAGACTGAATTGGGTGTTTGGGTGCCAGGGTCCAAGTTGAGAAGACTTGGATGTTTTACTACAGACAAGGAGTCTGTAAGGCAGGACTATGAGCGGGATAGGCTCATAGGGTTGGACCACAAATGAGTTAGTTTCGTGGGAGCACAGTGAAGTCCCAAGACCTAGTTCATGCATATGACTCATGAAGGACTATGAGGTCATGGTTGGGTAATTTGACAATGAGATATTTAATTATGTTATTTTGGGATGGCTGGCATATTTATCTCATGTAATTTGTTTAATTATTGTGCATAGCTCACCCTTTTTGTGTGTGTGTGGAGATGATCGGATGATTCGTTATCTGGGAGTAGATGATTTGACAGGTGGGCCAAGAGATGCATAGACTCGGAGCGAGGGATAGCTGGGGATTTATGTATATATGTTTATTATTTTGGTTTTGAGATAATTTTGTAACCTTTTGGGAGCCATTTAAATTTTATTTCAGTTTTATAAATTATGGACTCCAGTATTTATTACATTGTATTACAGTTTTAATTTTCCCGTGTTTTTGGGAAATGGTTTTATATTAAATGCGGTCGTATTTTGTTATGGAATTTATTTATTAAATATTAGTAATATTTATTAGGGCTGTTACATATATCTTTTGCTTGAGGTTATTATAACCCCAGTAATAAATCCCCGATAAAATTAGATATTTTTGTAGTGATAATTCTAATTCCAAAATACTTTTCTTGACAAAATAGACCTTATAAAACTTTTAAAATTTAAGAAAGTAACTTCTAATTTTGATTACAATTCTATTTAATATATATATATATGACTTCATTTCTATTTTAAAAGGTTTGGACTGGTTTTATTAAAGGGTCGAGATCAATCCACTTGTTACCTTCAAGACCTCCTTTCCAGCTACTCACTCCCTCATTTTGTCCAAATCATCGTTTTCCTCCCTTTCCTGAAACAGGAGCTCTGCTAGGCCTTGAGCTACGTTCTGTTCGAAAGCTTTGGTCCTATGTTGTTCTCTATCTTGGACTCATCTTTCGCCTCCCATGGTTCTGTTTTCTAGCTCCGTAAGTTGTAGTCGTGTTGTAGTGCTTTTCTTTTGGGGCCTATTGTTGGGTTAGCATCTTTCCATGTAAGGGAAGCTAATGATTGTGCCTTAGTATGTTTTTTATATTGAATGAAGGGATTATAGGTTTGTTCTTGTTTCAAGTTTGGGAATTTCATTTTTAGAAAATTTGGGGATTTTTGTTAATCTATAGCTTAATTCCATGTATTGATAAGAAAAGCTTAGTTTTCAAAATTTTAATTGTTATAGAAGAGATATTTGTGTTCAAAGAATTTGTGGTTGTCTATTTTATGAGAAATATATATACATATATTGAATTTGGTGGGTTATAGTGACATGTTGAAAGTGGATGCATGTGAGATTAAGTTGCGGGTCTTGGAGAAATATGGTTCTTGAGTTGAATGGAGATGAAACTCTTTTATTTTGGCAGGTGATGTAGAATATGGTACAAGGTTAGACTTTGGGGTTGTAACCATGTTTGAATTGAGGGTTTGATATTACTTAGCTAAGTTTTGCTTTTACTCATTTATAGACTTGGTAAATGTAGAATTTAGGTAGTTTAGAATGCAATTGGAATGAGAGATATTGATTGTTGCAATTGTTCAGTTTGGTATCATCTATAAACCACTTTGAAATGAGTTTGAGAAGATAAAAGTGCAAGATATCAAATTATGTAGTGGAACAAGTCAAAATCTCACAACCAAGAAGCATATGGTGTGGTGCTACCCATTTTCCTACACTGCACACTTTTTGTAAAATGAAGGTTCCAACTTCGTTAACTGTAGTGAGAGCAGTTGTTATCGCAAGGTCCCTTTAGTTTTGGTTGTTGACAACATTGACGTGTGTTGCTTGTTTGGTTCATAACTTTCTCTATAGTTATTCAATTAAGTTGGTTCTTTTTGCATTTAGTTCTTGATTCAATCATCTTTAATTTGAATGTAAATACGAAATTTTTGAAGCTTTACACAAGTTGCAATTTTATTTCTAAAATCCCAAATTGTTTGCATAATGTGTTGTTAAGTTGGATTGGATAAAAATGATAGGAATTAGTTATTTTCCAAGAGAGACATATGTTGTATGGTTTTTAATATGTGTTTTCAAATGCTTGTGTGAGAATATAGGAGATTCCATGGGGGAGGTTTATCCTGATACTCTAATGTTCATTCAAGACTCATGTAAAGAGGAATAAGTCACGTGGTGAGAGGGGCATGAGGTACTATCTTTAAGAACAACCTCAAGGTTCTTATGACGGTTAAAGGGACTAACCTTATATGGTAGGGTAAAACCCATTGACATTGGCTCTGCAGGTAGTAGAGGCCACCACAAGTGCAAAAACCACCAAGAATCATACATCAATGTCTAGATCCGGATAGTGTCATCTTGTCTGATGGGTTAGTTGATATTGCTTAGCTTGGTGTTATTGGTGCATTATTCTACAATTTTTTTGTGTGTTATATATATATATATATATATATATATATATATATATATATTCTCCTTTTAAGTGTAATTGCTTAGTTGTGTCTATTTCCTGTATGGTTTTCCTTTTTGCAATGATCACCAAATTTTGGTGTAAGAAGATGTGGAGATTCTTGGAGATCGTTCCGATGGTGGAGATGTCTTTGTTTAGACTAGGTGGTAGTTTTTGCTCTTTGGAGCACCCTTTTGAAGAATAATTTTAATTGTAATTCTTTGCTCTATTGAGAAATCCTTTTGACAAACTATTTCATGTTTAAGTTTTGTTTATGACATTGTTTTGTGCCTATGGTACTCATACCTTGGTATATTTTGGATAACTGTAGAAGGTTGATTCTCATATACTTCTATCCATGCTCTATTTTATATTATAATATGTGATGTTTAGATGCCGTTATTTAGACTAGGTGGTAGTTTTTGCTCTTTGGAGCACCCTTTTGAAGAATAGTTTTAATCGTAATTCTTTGCTCTGTTGAGCAATCCTTTTGCCAAACTATTTCATGTTTAAGTTCTGGTTATGACATTGTTTTGTGCCTATGGTACTCCTGCCTTGGTATATTTTGGATAACTGTAGAAGGTTGATTCTCATATACTTCTGCGCATGCTCTACTTTATATTATAATATGTGATGTTTAGATGTTGTTTAGACTAGGTGGTAGTTTTTGCTCTTTGGAGCACCCTTTTGAAGAACAATTTTAATTGTAATTCTTTGCTCTGTTGAGCAGTTCTTTTGCCAAACTATTTCATGTTTAAGTTCTATTTATGGCATTGTTTTGTGCTTATGATACTCCTGCCTTGGTATATTTTGGATAACTACAGAAGGTTGATTCTCATATACTTCTATTGCATGCTCTACTTTATATTATAATATGTGATGTTTTATTTACTAGAATTTATGTATTAAATGGGATGTCACAAAATATATATATATATATATATATATATATATATATATAATAAATTCAATTTTTAAACATAAATGTATTAAGCACTGATAACAATAAATAAGATAAAATTGTGTTTTTGTGTTTCTATTTCATTCATATGAAAATCACTTCTTCCATTGGAAGATCATTATCATATATATAGTAATTTTACTATTAAATGAGTATCACAATACTTTCAAGGGCATTTCTTCTAGTACTTGAAGAAATGGTGAAATGACCAATTCACCTTTAATGAAATATATAATTTAAACTTAAATTATCTTATCTTTCCCACATCGTCTTCTTTGAAAACTAGACCTATTAATATGGCATAGTTTGCAAGACTTTAGTCCTAACTCATATGAGTCAAGGAAAAAAAAAGTTTGGAGGACCAAAAAGTTTACATAAAAAGGGTCAACAAGCTAACATCATTACCACATTTATTCAATCTAAATCTATATTTAGTACGAACAAAATTGAGTTGGACTTATGTAAAGTTAAATTAGGCTAACATAATCTCAGGTTGGTAGATATGGACCCAGATCAGGTAAAGTCCAAGTTAGGTTAAGGTGAATTAGGTCCAAGTTAAGTCAAGTTGTGCCTAGTCAGGCTAAATACATGTTTGGGCATGTTAGATAAGATAAAGTCTAGTTTTAGGAAAAGTCAGGTTAGGTTAAGATAGCTCATGTTGGGTCAAGTTAGGTTGTACCCATGTTACCTAAGTCAAGTCGTGCCTAGGTCAAGATAAGTTGAGTAGAGACCATGGGTTGGGTAAGGCTTAAGTCAAGTAAGTCGATCAATATTGGGCTAGGTTAAGTGAAGGTTGATACAGTCCACATCAAGTTGAATCGAGTCATCTTGCGCACATTAAGTTAGGTCCACATTGTGCCAAGTCGAGTAAGGCCAACATTAGGCCCAGTTGATTCAAGCACACCTCGTACTAAATTGAGTAAGTCTGAATTCAGGACAAGTCAAGTCGGGTCAAATCAGACAGACTCAAGTTGGGCCCATGTCAGGCCACATAAAGTTGGGTTCACATTGGATTGAGTAAGTTCTAACTTAATTGGAGTCGAGTTGAGTCAAATTGAGTCATAGTGACCTTGGGCCAATTCATGTGAGGTCGAGATCAAGTCAAGTAGAGTATGTCCATGTTGAACCAAATCAAGTCAAGTCTACAAATTTTATTAACTTGCGAGTATTATAGAAAATTGCATATTTAAAAATAATAAGTGAAATTACTTTTAAAAAAATCTTGAACATATAAATAAAAAATTGGTTTTAAAGTATAATCCAAATAAAATTTCATAATAAAATATAAATATATATATATATATATATATATATATATATATAATTATTCTTTTAAAAAAATAAATTCAAATAAATTGTACCACAAAACAATAGCTTAAAAACTTTAATCTCCTTAAAAACAACTTATTCATAAGTCTAAATTAAAAAGCATAAATCTATAATATAGAATTATAAATGGTTTTTCAATTATTATTATCATTTCTTTGACTGAAAATTATATTTTTGTTATTTAATTTATGAAAAAAAATATCAATTAATAAAAATCACTAATAATAAATAGCAAAAGTATGAATAGGTTGAATATCAGTATCTAACCTGTTAGAGTTATCCCTAAAATAAGTGTTATTCTTCATCCTCAACCTCTGAGAATAGAAGGAATGGAGGGTCAGAAGAGGAGAGCTCCATTTACTCAACTGAAAGACAAAGAGAGGAGAGAAGGGAGATATCGAAGTAATAAATAATGAATTCAACAATAGGATAATAAAAAGTATATTTTATAGAAAGTCATTTAAGGTTCAACAATTGCATTAGGTATTACACTAGACATAATGTCATTTCAACTTTTTCGTCCATTGAATTATAACTATATATTATATTAAATATAATATGAAATAAGTTAGAATAAATATAAATGTTGTAAATATATAAGTTAAAAAAATGAATCCAAATTGTAGATTCTGAGAATATATTTTCCAACTAAAATGTATTGGTCATAGTTCAACAATGAAACTTAATGCATTTATTGACTCAATCACAGGCTGGTTTTAGAAAATATAACTTTAGTGCATTATTCTAATCCCTCTAGAATGAATTGTTGATTCCAAAGTTATAACCAACATCAGTAATTTTGTTCTGTCTATACTAACAATAACAAATAAACATCACAGCAATTTGGTAGAATAATGGTGGACTGTAAAATCAGAATATGAAAAATAGTATACAGAATTCTCTCACCTGATTAGGCAAGTTGCCTGTCTTGATATGCCAGATATTATTCATCACTAGAAGAAATCCATTGCTTTCCATTCATTTTGAACTCAACATCGAGAATCACACCTAAATTTGGATTATAATAATCCACTGATTTTCAATTCTAGCATCCCATAGTTTGATATATGGCCCTTTGCCCATCCGTAAAGGAAGAGGTTTGAATTGTCTGAATTGAACTTCTAGCTTAACCAATTGCCTGAAAACATGAGTCTGCAATCCCTTTCCAACATCGATAATCCTAGATGTGTGGTCTTGTCTACAAGAAAGAAGAAAGTGGGCTTGTGGAAGTTTAGCACGCATGCTTTCTTCTGATTTCTGCTCCACTGAACGGGGCTGAAGTGCCACTAGAACAGTTTCATTAATAAGAAAAATGCACAAAAAGGTTAAAATAAGTGATTGTTGCAGGTGACATCAATTTTGTGATTTTCGTGAGCATTTCTATTTTCTTGAGTATGTTCTTCATTTTGTTCAGTTAAAGTGTTCTTAATTTGAGTATTGTTTTACTTTTAAGATCTGTATGTGTGTCTAAAAGTCATGTTTAGTCATTACTTGTCTTGAATTCTTTGTTAAGCCATTTGAATTTTGCTATTCATTTGCTTGGGTGATTTGTGCATTTATGAGTTGATTATGTTGCAATATGTTGTTGTTAAAAGAACATTATTATCTCTCATTGGAGTCTTGGAAATGAACCTTCAAATCTAGATAACTTAGTTATCTTAATGTCAAATGAAAATTTTCATTGTGTTTGCGTAAAATTGCCTAAAATACCAGCTAATTCAATTCGGTTTTTGCGTGCCTTTGAGTGCTTTTCATTTTACATTTTGAGTTCATGCTTGTTGTTTAGTTCTTGACAAGTTCTTTAAAGTTAATTTTCCATAATGTTTGATTCAAGTTCTTGCTCTTTATTTTGATTCCTTAAGTTTCTATTCTACTACTTGTGTGGTAGTGATTCTGATTTGGTTTGGAAATATGCTGCAATAAAAGAAGAAAAAAAAATAAGAACAAAATAAAATGCCAAAAAGAATCAAAGAAAAATAGCAAAAGAAAGTGGCAAAAGAGTACACTAGAATCACTACTAACACTTGTGCTTTGAATGATTTGTTGCTTATAAATTTGCAATTTGTTTGGTGTAGTTCTTACCATTGTTTTTGTGTCAATTTTTTTGTTGCTTGAGACTATATGTCTTAGCTTTGATGCTAAATGAGTTGCCTAGTGTACCATGGGCTCATAAGCTTGTAAAGACAAGAAGTACTTAAGTTTGCTTCTAGTAATTTTTTTGGTTTTCTTAATCAACTCTAGAACCTTTCTTTAGGTGTTCATTTTGGAGTGTTTACTTTTATTTTGTGTTGTAATTTCTTGTTAGTCTTTCATTTGTAATCTTTGAGTATGTCTGGACTTTGTCTTATTTGAGTTTGGCATTTTTAATTGTGTTTTTCTTGCTTTAATTTTTTGGCCTCTTTGGTTTGGCTATCATCACTACACCATTTTTCGCTTTAGGCAACAACTAAAAAGTGTGGTCTGAAGTTAAAAAAGTGTGGCCTAAACTTTTGGCAACACTTTGACAACAGTTTTCTAGGTGTGGAGGATACGTTTGTAGGTAGGGATGGCAACGGGGCGGGGCGGGGACGGGTTTCGCTATCCCATACCCATCCCCGCATAAAAAATTCATCCCCATCCCCATACCCAAACCCAACGGGTATCAAACTTTTTTCCCATCCCCATCCCCACCGGGTAACGGGTATAATCTCGTACCCATACCCGT
>Ga0209589_1005997_pt1 | contig 20345 bp, 9 predicted proteins | sample CowpeawhiteBW_FD_187525 | JGI IMG/M metagenome (GOLD analysis project Ga0209589, IMG submission 187525) | Root nodule microbial communities of legume samples collected from California USA - Cow pea white BW (SPAdes) (version 2) | ecosystem: Host-associated > Plants > Roots > Nodule | place: USA... | reverse complement strand
GTGTGTGTTGATTGATTCTTCAGTTCTTATATTCTGTTGTTGGAGCTGTTTTTCTCGAACGCGTGAGGTCGAGTGGGGAATAGTGTTATTGCGAAGTGTTGGGACAAGTTTATTTATTTATTTTGTGAGTTCTTGATTGTTCGTTTGGGAGTGAGGTTTTTTGTTATCTAGGTTTAGGAAAGGGGTTTCTTTTATGGCGAAATTAGTTGCTTATTAGATAAGTTACTGAGCTGGTTCACGATTTCAATGTCAAAAACCGTGTTCTGTTTTTCATTTAACAAGGTTTGCGCTTTTGCAGTGTTTTTTTTTTTCGGTAGTGGTGAACGATGGGTAGAGAATTGAGGAGTGATATTCTTTAACTTTTAGCATTTTTAGTGTGCCGAGTAGTGGAATTGATCTCTTTTCAACCTGTTTGTCCTGGTGAGTTTTTGGGAGATACTATAGGTCTGTTGTGTTGCAATATTCAGTTGTGATTTAACGCAGGTTACTGATATTTTAGTGTGTGTTTGGAGTTAAGGAAGCTCAACCACTGACACTTGAACAGTCGGTATGGTTTTCTTTTCAGACCTGAACCTGATAGAATGTTTACGATGGTTCTTCTTGTGTATACTGTCAGGCAAAAGAATCTGAGCAGTAACATTAATAGGGAGTCAGGGATCAATATTTCCTTTTCACAAGGTTGTTTGTGTGTATCTGTCTCTGTTTTCATGGTATGATGGTTTTATTTCAGTTTGGGGCATGATTTCTTTGTAGTCCATTTGTTATGGGATTCACATTTGTTGTGATTAAGTGTATTGATCCTGGATTTTTAAAGGCATGATGATCGTCTTTGCACGCATTAGATATTTTAATCCGGTACCGAGTGTAGTTTAATTAATATTAACATTGGTTTCTTTCTAATGCCATTTTCAGTATTTTTTTGGATTATTTTGTTTGCTACTAATACTTCATGTTTTGACTGTTTGCAGTGGTGGCAGTTCTGGTATGGAAATGTATGATGCTTCTGAAACTCGAAATGCAGATGCTTATTTGGTAATAATTTTGTTGAATCTTTGTGTTATCTGTTATACATAATACATATTATGTTTCCTTTGATGAAGTGATATTATTGTATTCTGTGTGTTTTTGTTTTTTTTTATCCGAGTTAGTATGACAATAAATTGCTACTATTGGATTTTCAGATCGAAGGCACTGATTTAAACTCACATTTGACAAACCCAAATTTTGAACAATTTCAAGTCATGTTTAATGATGGAGCCCCTGAATTTGTTATTGATCAGAACTCGTATTACCCTGCTGCCACCAATTATGGGTATTATTGTACAGGTAAAATGAGAATGACATACTCGGACTTTTTAGTTTATGATATATTTTGTAGGCATCATATTGACTAGTTATTTATTATGGTTAGGATTTGAATCACCCAGAGAATGGGAGGACCACCATAGGATTTTTGGTGTAGATGGTCCTGATATTCAGTACACGGTGAGTTTAGCTCTCTCCACTTTTTTGTTGCATGCTGTGTAAACAGCTGATTTGTTGTTTCTTTATTGGCTAGGGTTCACAACATGAAAGTTTTCCATATGTATATTATACACCTAGCTATGGATATGCACAGTCTCCATACAATCCATACAATCCTTATATTCCTGGTGCAATGATCGGAGTTGATGGTTCACTTGGAGGAGCAAATCAATATTACGCTCTCCCCAATTATCAAAACCCCATTTCTTCACCTGCTTATATTCCTTTCGTTGTTCAACCAGACAATTTCCCTAATAGCTCTGTTAACTCATTGTTTGATACTAGTGCTTCTGTCAGTAGACCTGATGGAAAAGGTTTAAAACAGAAGTTCAGCTCAGCTTCCGGTGCCTTTGCTAGGAACTCTTCAAAATCATTGTCAAATCCCACAAGTTCCTTGGCCAGGATATCAGAAGGGCCAAGAGATAATGCTGGGATAAAGAAAGATGTGACAAGTGGCAGTGCTTCTGGCAGGGGTTTTCTTAATCTGCCTTTGCCAGCTGTTCGTCAGGTATAATCCTACTCTTTTATTTTAATTCAAGTCTTCTGAGCCAGTGAGCCCAGTTCTGCTTTTGACTTGTTTAGATGGGAAGCATCATATCTATAATTCTAGCTGTGTTCCCAAAACATTGTTGATACTTGATAATACTCTAATAAGTTAAAAAAGTTTGCTCTCTAGATGTTTCTATTTCTACATGATAATACCTCAAATCTATTTGTGATATTGGGTCTATTTGAATGAAATTACCAATAAGTGATTATATAAGAAATAAAGTTAAAGGAATCAAGTAGGTAAAATGGATCAAATTTCATTTTAAAGTTCAAAACAATTTATGCACCCCAACTTTTTCTTAGTTCTCGGACTTCACTCCTCTAACTGCTACATAAGTTGAGTTTAACTTCTGGTATAAATTTGTTTCAGTTTACTTCCCCATTTCATTTTATCCATAAATTTTTATTGGGAAGCTTAAACAGGCTCTTTTTTTATTGTTTTTGGCTACTTGTTTCGATTATTGAGAAGTTTATCTTGTGTAAAAAAAGATAAATTTCTTGAATATGCCTAAATTTACCTCCCTATTCCATTTTATTTATCTCTACAGATTCTTATTGGAAAGTTTAGGCTGGCTCTTTTTCTTATTGTTTTTGGAGACTTGTTTCAATTTTGAAAATGTGTTGCTAAATTTTATTAGTTATGTTTATTTATATTTTTGTTGGTTTTGTAGGCCAGAAGCATTGATGCCTTAACCCATCCTGTAGATACTATTTCCAATGGAAACGTTTTGTCCCATCGTAGTCAATTAAAAATAGCCAGCCCTCTGAGTAGTGAATTTTCTGATTGTGGATCTAATGCTAATGGACAGTCTGCAGTTAAACTGCGACCAAAGGCTCAAATGGCTAAAGGATGGAGTGATGTAAATGGAAGTTCTGATGTTTTAGGTGAGCAAAATCGGGGCCCAAGAATTAGTAATAGTAATTCGAAATACCAACTGGCTGTCAAAGCCTATACAAACAAAGGAGATGGCAATACACAAGAAAACATAATCATTTATACTGATCAATATAACAGGGAGGATTTCCCTGTCAGCATTGAAAATGCAAAGTTTTTTGTTATAAAATCATACAGTGAAGATGATGTGCACAAAAGCATTAAATATAATGTCTGGTCATCAACACCTCATGGAAACAAGAAGCTGCAGAATGCCTATGAAGATGCTGAGAGAATATCTGCTGGAAAATCTGGAGGGTGCCCTATCTTCCTTTTCTTTTCTGTGAGTTGCATATGAAGATGCCTTCAATGAGTTTTAATTCTTTTTCCTTCTGATCTGCATACCTAAACTTGTTTTCCAGCTGTAATTTTCCCTTCTTTTGATCATGTTTTCTCTTACGATGTAGGTTAACGCAAGCGGTCAATTTTGTGGGGTTGCAGAGATGGTTGGTCCTGTTGACTTCAATAAGGACATGGACTTTTGGCAACAAGATAAGTGGAGTGGAAGCTTCCCTGTGAAATGGCACATCATAAAAGATGTGCCAAATGCAAATTTTAGACACATTATACTAGAGAACAACGAGAACAAACCTGTTACTAATAGCAGAGACACACAAGAGGTATGCATCTTACTGTAGCAGCTTCTTTACCAATGTTGAATTGACAAGTTTGCCCAACTACCAAATAAGTATATTAAATTAATATTAGGAGTTTTTTCCGCTAATAAGGACTTTGACATGTTTATTAAGGATTGTCATTTTATCATACTTCTATACTTGATTGTCTTGATTGAAGTGATTAAGTGTTTTTTATTTATTTATTTGGGAGTTGCTGTTATTTCTACATTGTGTTGATTTGGTTTTGTTACAACGTGTAGATTTTCATTGGCGTGTGCCTTTTTTTTACCTTGCTATTATTTGAAACAGTTTTTTATCCCATTTCTCTTGTGCAGATAATGTATGGTAAAGGTTTGGAAATGCTGAAAATGTTCAAAAACCATAGTTTGAAGACATCTTTGCTTGATGACTTTATGTATTATGAAAATCGACAAAAGATCATGCAAGAAGAAAAGGCCAAATTGCTGATCAGAACGTTAGAAATTCCATTATCGTTACCTACCTTGGAACCGCCTCGGAAGTTGAATTTTGTCTTTGACATCCCTCCAGTCAGTGCTGAGAAGGATTCAAAAACGGATGATGAGTTTGATAACTTAAAACAAACTTCAAGTAGTGGACATATTGTGGGTAGTTCTGATGTCACCAACACGGCACCTGTAGATGAAAAGGCCGAGAAAGGTACTGTTGAGAAGGAAGATATCACTTCTGTGTTTAAGATTGGTTCTGTCACTATTACCCCAAAACAAGTGGAGACTAAACCATCTTCCATTAGTGTCTCTAAGAAGGAGCCGCCTGATGTTTTCACGGTAGGCTCAATGCAAGTTAAAGTTAACGGATTTGCCAAGTCTTCTAGCTTTTTGAAGATCGGGAGTATCCCACTTGATCCGAGGAAAGTACAGCTGGACGGAGGTACTCGTGTTAAAAATGGATCTTAAAATTTGCATATGGGCACGCTTTGGATGTTTGGGAAAATACTGGTTAATGTCTACCTTATGGTTCCATTTTCGGTAAGTTAAGTTGGTTTTCTGTTCAATCTTCGTTTACTGTTTTTTTGTTCTGATGTCGTGCGGTGTTGAGTCAGAATGCTTTTAATGGAAATGTTACTCTTGTTTTTCGGCCTTTAGCAATCGATATACAAAGGATGTTTCTTCGTTGCAGATTCTTGCAAAATCTTCTATTGGGTAATTGATTCGGTAATGTTGCTATTTTTTGAACTCTGCAATTATTGTATACTATTACCGGGCTTGTTTGATTTTGTAAGAGAATTAAGTAGATCTTGTGTTTTCTCTTTTAGTATGTCGAAGTTTACGGGTAAATTGTGCAGAACCAAGAAGTAGTAATTTGTTGCGGTGAAAGTTAACGATGATTTAATGTTTTTGTTTCTTTCATGACTATGAACTGTGATGGTAGCCATCTATTTATCAATACTTGTTGTACCTATGCACCTAGTCAGTAATCACGATTTGAGCTTTTCTCTTTCTTAAAATAAACACTTTTAAGTCACTTTGTGGTTTTGGATGTTTCTTTTGGTAGATAAGGGATGTAAAGGGAACTCGACAGCGGAAAAATACGGATAAGTATGCATTTCTCTGATACTCTGATTACGAGGTTTTAAATGAGAGGAGGCATTTGTATTTTATTATTATGTATAATAATAAAATAGCATTTGGGAACTAAATAGGTTAAATGAAGTTTGGAATTCGCTAAAAGAATGTGATAATAAAAGTTTAGTATATTCTTGTGAACATTGTTGACTAAAAAATTCGCTTTTTAAAATATTAATTAAACGCTTTAAAAGAAGTATAAGATATATTAAATATATATTTAATTACAATCGATACAATTAAAAACAATTTAGTAAGAACTTTAAATTTCTCGTAATATAAAAATTTAAATCTATCACTTAATATTACAAGAGATTTTTTTTTCTTCTATTGCAACTACATAGTTCTTTGTCTCTCTCTATATATATTAAGGTGTTGATATGAATTAAATATTTTAGAAGATCAAATATAATATTCAAGATGCAGAGGATAAGTTTTTAGTTGGCCAATTAGATAAAAATACCATGTCCTACGTTATTTCACCTGGACTAATATATTTTGCCTAAAGAATTATAAGTTACGGATTGAAAAATTCATAGAATATTTCGTGAATACTTAATTCAAAAGTGTCATTAAAAATTTTGAATTTAATTACTTAAAAATATTTTTGTCATTTACTTCTAAACTGATTAATTTATAGATTTGTTTATTTTTCTCCTACTATTTCTTTGAAGATCAACAAAATGATATCAATTGATATTGAATGGCTATCTGATTTGCAAAGCAACACTGATTTGACAATACTTATCTTTGAATGATGGTTGATGTCTGGTTTACAAGCTGCTTGAAATGTGAGTCTTATTTTTCTTTTTTTTAGAAAAAGTTGTTTCATAAAACTTCTAGAAAAAATATGAAACAAAATGCAAGTAGACTTCCTGATAAAAAAAATACAGAGTAGAGTGTTCTGGAAATAACTTAAAACTTTTTAAAATTTGAATTTAAAAATATTATTTTAAACTGTATATTTTTTTTAAAATTTAATTTTGTATTAAAATTATGCAATTTTTAGTTTATCTCCCTTCAACTATAAATTTTACGTACAAGGTTACATTTGATTCTTAGAAACATTCAATCAGAATAGCGTTAAAATTCAAATTACTACTTTAATTGTTCAACTTAGAATATTTTTAAATTCCACAAGAAAAAAAAAAAACTTAAAAAACCAGTCTCAATCAGTTCTACGATTGTTATAAAATCTAAAGTGCAAACAAGTCTGAGAAAAAATGTGCAAGATAATAGGGATGAAGTAAGCAAAAGTTCAAGTTCTTTAATCATAAAAAATAGTGAATGACCCAAGCCTTTATTATAATTAATATAAAGGATTGGGATAATTAATCTGAATTATTATTTTTTAATTAAAAATCTATCATAAATCTCAGTCATGTTTGTTTGCCTATCCTATGTGGCAGAGAGTAGAATGCCTGTTTTAACCCCAAAAAAGAAGTGTGAAAGAAATAAGGAAGAGGTGTGACCAAACACAGAGACAAAAAGGGAAAATATGTGTGAACCGAACTAGTTGAGATGGCATGAGTGGGACCAGGAATCCCCTCAGACATGTCTTCTGCTGCTCTGCGTATATATATAGATCACTTCACTTTTACTGTCGCCGTGAAATCTGAGTTACTACTCTTTTCTTCGATTATCTTCTGTGTCTGGGGAATCTCAATCGTGGTTAACGCGAGCGTAGTGCGAGTGCGTATCACGCGCCGGCACTCTCTCCGATTAGGTATTCTCCATTCGCCTCCTGCATTTCCTTCCGTTTCTCACGCTCACTACTTCTTCCCTTTGTTGTTCTCGCCAATTTTCAGTTCCTGCATGAGCCTGAACCGGTTCGGCCCGGTTCACCAACTACGAGCTCTGATCGCATTTTGAAACCAATTCTGTGTATGAAATTCCTAAATTTCTCGACATGTTTTCTACTATTGTTATCCTATTAAAGTAGGACTTACCCGAAAATAAGAATTAAGATAGGGCTAATTGTGTTTTAGCAGATTGACTAGGATTATGCTGATAGTGTTTCTACGCTAGTTGCCTCTAAATAATTAATTAAAAAATTTGTAAAAGTAGTTAGCACGCCACTAATGTTAATAACTGTAAGTGCTTAAATATAGTTGCTCCCTCGTTATAAGAATTATTATTGTTATTATTATGCCTTTGATGTTATCAATTCCGGCATAAAAAACAAGGGTAGTTTATATCATGTTTTGAAACTGTGGTCGTGATTGCAGTTGTTGTAGTGACCACTGCAAGTGTATGCACTGTGGCTGTTGCGGCGTGAATTTGTTTGATGTTTGCACCAAATATATTTGACTATGACTAGTATTAACTATTCTGCATGTTTTCCCTCCCAAATTCCACATTTCCATCATTAATAACTCATTACCATTTAAGTTCAAAATTCCACACAAATCTACATAATGAAGAAAGAAGAAGAATGACAGTAATTTTGCAAGGGCTAAAAACCAATATTTCAGACTATTGTGGTATGATGCAGTCCGATGTGGCTGTTTGACGTTCTATATTGGGGTGTCGCGGTTATTTGTGTTTGTTTACAAAAAGTAGCGCAATTGCAGGGCGATGAGTTTGAAACCATGGTTTTCAGGATCAGTTTGTTGGGGCAATGCTGTTAGTGTTTGTTGTAAATGTTTTTTGTTTTGTTATATTTTTCTGCATGTTTTAGACACATTTAAGGCTTGTGGAACTGGTCTTCTATATTTTCTGTTGATGTTCTACTTCAGTATTATTATGCATGTCATTACACTAGAAAGTTGAAATAGCCATTGTATTGATGCAACCACACTCACGTACTGAAACATGCAGGTAACATGGCGGGGAATTCAAATGCACGAGAAGGAAAAACCGTTATGGTTCCAAAAACTGAGGATTTGGATTATGAGTTGCCACCTTTTACTACATTTTCAGGGGATGTTGGAGTATGTTGTTGATGTCTCAATACACACAATACACATCTTGCATTCTCATTATTCCCTTAATTATTTACCCATTCTATGGATGTTAATCACAGTGTTTTAGATCCCAGCATGTAACAGCTGGCCCCTAAAATTCTACAGCAGTATAGCATATAATAGGGTAGCTGCTATTCAGAAAATTTTCGTAAATCTATTCTATAACTATAGATAAATTTTCAAAAATGATATAAAGATTACCCAAAATTCATGACATTCATAAACAACAAAAAGTCTTTAGTGTCTAAGCAAGACATATAAGAACTAACAAAAAGTCAAATACATGTTTTCTACTTAAGAAATGGTAATCATCAATTATCCCCTTCTAAATCAAAGTCTTTTTTCTTTATCATTTTCACTACTATTACTGCTGCATTTTCTTTCTTGAAAATTGAAATCCAAAAAGGCCCTGGCATCTATTTTTATTTTTTGGAATCAACACATGGTGGTGTTATCCCGTTGGCTACAGCTTCTGTTCAGCTCATGGCAGGCACAATACCAAACTGCTATTCTACAGCAGCCTGAGTAGTGAACAGGGGCTGCTCCACAGAGTGACTATAGGAGTGCTGTAGTGCACTATTTAACGAGGAGCAAACTGCTGTAACCAAGTTCCAATATTGAAATAAAATCTCTAAGAAAGATCCATGCAATAAAAAATGCATCTACACCTTAGTCCTGTGCATTTGAGTGATAACCTCATTTTTATATGTGAAATTATTAATGATTCAAAAGTCTTTACTGATTTTGTTTGTTTGCCGTAACCCTATTGTGCCAGTTTTCTGAATTTTCTCTATTTACAAATCTCTACATTTGGTGTAACATGCAAAACCCATTTGTTAACTATGTACATATAATAGCATAAAACATATACAAAACTAGTGGTCTTAATTAATTTTTCATTTTTATTGTTTACTTATGTTTAACATTTTTTTCTTCATAACTTCCATATATTTAACTTCTTCCTTCATAATTTACCAGGAGACCAATGGTGCTAGCTCGTCTAGAGGCGAACTGCGAGCATTCTTTATTGGAATGGGATTCCTACCATGCGTAGTCGATAAAGTGATTGAGGAGAATGGTATATTTTGTGGGATCCAGATACTTAACTCGTGCACCGAATGCATGACACATTTGATGAATTTCTAAGATATTTCACTTTGCTGTTTGAAGTATTGATGTTTTGATTTATTTTCTTTAAAATTTACAGGTGAAGAAAATTCTGAAACTTTATTAGAGGCCCTCTTAAAATGTTCTGTAAGTAGACCAAAATTATGTTAGTGTGTTTTCATAGTCGGCACTCTTGGGATTATGTTTGGAATTTTGGTGTTTGTTTACTATTTAAATTCATAATAATGATAATACCTCTGATGTGCATGTTCATTGAGGTGAGAAAAGTTTATTTGTATAGACAGATATGCATATACCTGAAGATTGAAATTATCATTTAATAAGCACGGTCCTTTGAATTACATATTGCTTGCATAAAGTAGAAAAATAGTAGAAAAAAAACTAGTTTTTTTATGTGTAAGGTTCCTTATTCTCTTCAATTTTCATCTCATAAGACTCAAATACGTGACCTTGTAGTCATGGATTTTAGTGCTGAGATAACCTTGCTAGACCCACAGAATCATGGCATTTTATCAGGCGTCTAGTGCAATGTTATGCTAGGAATTTAAATAAATGACAAATATCCATTTGTAAATAGTGATAAATGTCATTTACTATTGTAGGGATGCAGATAACTAACTCCTTAGTTTATGTCCTGTCTCTTCTATTTGAGAGGACATTGTATTCTATTTTCTGTATCGGTTGATAGTATATTGTTTCCTTCTTTTCTTTCAAGATAGGTATTGTCATATTAGTGCTGCTTTGCGAGTTTATCAAATAGTTCTTCAATATCATTTGATGCCATTGGATTGGCCCTTAAAGTCCTATTGAATTGGTCCTTACACGGATGAAAGCATCACCATTATTGTCATTCAAGGACCAAGTTTGTACCACTTATTGTGAGTATATCTTTAGAGGATCAAAATGAATATTTACTCTAATATAATGTGTTATTCATTCTGATATAGAATTTAGTAGGAAAGAAAAAGAAAGGAAAACAGGAAAGAACAGAATAGAAAGGATAGAGAGAAGCAGAGAGAAACATGAGGTCAAAGAAATTGTGCACTGCACTTGTTATCATTTCAATCTGTCTACATTTAGTATTTATTACAAAAGGGAACCAAATAACCACGAACTAACAGTAGCTGACTAACCAATTAATTAACGTTTTTTTTTCTCTTATTTATATATACATATCCAATTCTCCATATTTTTATACTCATGAAAAGAGGGCATGATAGTTTGTTTTTTGTCAATTGTATACATAAATAGTAAATAATGGACTAGGACTATACATGTGTGTGTGTGTGTTTACATATTAGATTTCCTATTCACTACATTTTACATGAAGTTAGAACAGGGATAAAATACTGATTCTTTCTATAATTTTTTTTAATAATTAGAAACTTGTAATGATACTCAACAGCTGTGTTTGCTCTCTTCATTTGTTGATACTGCTGCCAATATGCTTTGTGAACTCAGGACTTAATATCCTGATCGGTGACTATTATTTCCAATTGATTAGGCTCACAAATCCAATTGTGACTCTTCTGATTCTTTGGGTGATTTTCACAATACAAGCAGTGGTACAAAGGCCCCAAATATCTATCGTGATGGTCACTCTAGAGAGGTAATCAGGTGTCTTCTATTATCGTCCTCCCCAGTTTTAGACATTTCCTTAGTTGATTGTTTATTAAGTGTTGACTATCCTACCTTATCCTACTGCTAGAAAATTAAAGATTTATTCCTATGACTTACTTTTACGTGATACCAATTGTCTTTTAGGCTTCTGGAGTTAGAATTTGGGATGGTAAGGTACTTAACGAAACATATCTCTGCTTGTATCATTTGAATTGTTTTTGTTTGAGAGAACTATTAAGTATTTTAAGTAATTGAATGATGAAATAACGACCAAGCTTGATACCTGGCCCTTTTCCATGTTTCTCCTAGCTTTATTCACCCTCTCTTGAGTCTTGATATACTTTCTTTTTTCTATGGCACATGGTAAAGGCACTGTTTATGCACTGAGCCTGATTGTCCAAAAGAATAAATTCTAGAAATGTTGTGGTGCAAGTACATCTATACACGCACACACACATTGTTTAGAAAAATTGAAATGCATTGATAATAAAAATGTATATAATTGGTTGCAAATGTGTTTAATAATGTGCCCCATTACTCCACATTGTTAACTGCAAATGTGCACTTATTTTTCTCCCACAAAATTATTTTTCTCTTCTAGATGAGAACACTGCCCTCAAATGCTTCACATGATCATCAATGGAGGGAGGACTGCAAGCCAAGACATCATCAAAGAATATTAAAAAATATTCTAAGACGAATTTTGAAAATGTTGTTCATAGACCCTAGAGAAGAAGTAGGAATATTGTGGTTAAAAGGGCATAACCAATCATTCATAGTGACCACTATGAGTCTTGAAGGCAGTTGTTGAGAAACGGCTCTGATTTTTTTATGTTTCAGATTTAGGAAATATTTTGTATAATCTTAATAGCCTATTTTTCTTGTAAATCCTTTTATACAGTTTATATAGGTATTACTTGTAAATCCTTTTGTACAGCTAGTAAGTCGCACAGCTGTAGCTTTATTGGTGAGCTGCTTAGTACAGCTGTCAGTAAGCAATGGCTATAAATACATTTTGTACTCATGTTTCAGAACGTGTGATACAATAATAAAGATATTTAGTTCGTGTTTAGTTTCTTCTCTCATTTTACTTTCAGTTTAGTTCATCTAAGACCATATGAATCTGGAAATTGATGGGCGAAGCAACGGATCCTTGAAGAATTGTGTGCTAATTCCTAACTGTGCATTTGCTTCTTTAGATAGTGCTTATGCCAAGCTGCATTTCACTTACGCAAAATTTTTCATGTCCAGGGGAATTCATATGCCTCAATGAAGGCAATTGTTTAAATATATTTTGAGGTGCTCATCAGTATTCTAGTGAACTAGACTGAAAATAATATTGTTGTAAATGTCAAGGTGCTTTTATGGGCTAGGATTCACCTAGAATAAGATAATTGCCTTGCTATCTCTGTTTTATTATTTGAAAATAGTTAACTTGAAATGTGTTCGCTTTTTAAATTTAACTCTATAATGGTTTGTGTAAAACTTTTAACTGCTTTTTTCAATTTGCTTTGTAATTTATATAGGCTCTTCAAAAATCAAATTCACTGTCTTCTGATTCTCTAGATAGTTTATTTGATGATAAGGATCTTCCAGAGGTTTCCAATGTCAACCAAGCAAAAGAGGTACCGGTTTCCTATTCCTTAGAAATCATCAATTCATTTGTTATAAAATTTAGTCATCTTATAGAACAGAGAAACTGATGTATTATTTCCATTCTCTTAATAAGTCCTGGTAGGAATAGTTGAGTATTTGGAACTTGAATATTTGAAATGAGCCAAATGGTGAGGTGCGATTTATGTTGCCTATCTCAACTAGTGGAATAAGGTTTTTATTGCTTATAAGCCAGTTCTGATCTATTAATGTCACATATTTGTGGTAGCTGTAATCTCTGACTATATGCTAGTTTAATCTTTCTAATGTTCAGGTATATTCATATGTTGATTTCATCCCAAATTCCAAAGAGATATATTTTTTTTTTTCAAAAATTGTTTTTTAGATATTCTTGTATCGTCTTGTCAACCTTTAAAATTGGTTGTATGATTTTTTGAAATGTTGTGGCACCTGTCTGTTGCATATACCATGTGCATCATCTAAAGTTGTACTCACCAGTTTGTTGCATTCACCTTACATAAACGAATTCAACCAGTAATAAAGTAGTAGGAGAATATGGATATGAAGCATGTGTAACGCCAGTGTAATGGATTAAACCAAAATAGGCTTTTTTTTCTTAAAAATGTGTCATTGCAGGGGAAAGATCAGCTATTTACTTTTCTTTTTTACAGTTAAAAAAAAGAAAATATTCTAGCTTGAGCAATCAAGGGTTTCACGGCAGTTCCCAATAGTATACCAAGGGCACCATCCTACCTAACCGAGAATATAAATCCTAGCTTAGCAAAATAAGTCAAAGTTGGCTAAATGAAGGAAAAACGAACCATGACTATTAAACTAGAGATCTGACTTTCTTAGCCAAGATAGTGTAAAGATAACATGTGTTTTTGCCATAGATTGGGCCCGCAACAAATGTCAAAGGGCCTTGACACAAAGCCTCATCTTTTAGGGTGTTCCAGATCCAGGTCATACACAACCTGATCCTGTTTCTTGTCTGACCCATATGTTGACAGAATAATATGATTCAACTGATTCATAGTGCGATGTAGCATAAAAAATTATTTGCTGTCAATCTATGCTTTTGGAACTGAGAAATGGATTGAATTGTAATCCGTAGGATTCTGATAATATTGGCTTGGCACCTGTTTGTTGCGTCATATGCATTATCTAAAGTAGTGATCATTGGTTCCCTTTTACTACTGCAGGTGATGAATTTAGTTTATATTTCTATGATTAAATATGCATGATGATGTATTCCTGCTTGCCCTTGTTGACCTTGACAATTTAGCCTCTTTAATGTGTCTTGTAGCAATATTTTCTTTCTTCATGGTTGTCATTATTGAGGCATGTGTTTTGGCTAATTCAATTTATTTTTGACAAAATCTTTCTTGCAGGAGCTTGATGAACTTAACAGAGACATTGATGATAAAAGAGGTTCCTTATTGATGATGAACTTCTCTATTGAGGAAGTTGAATTTGCAATTCGCAAGCTTGGTATGAGAATGTACATATTCATATGTAATGTTGCCTTGTGTAATTGATGTTTACTTTCTGATTGTATTTGGGTAGTTATTATTATGAAACCGGCTTGTAAGGGTTGGAATGGATCCACCTATATGTTATAATTTAGCTATATCTCTAGTTAATGTGGGACTTCCAATACACTCTTCACGCCTAAGACATTGAGTGTGAGAATGCAGGAGAGTCAATAAGGGGTGGTATGATGACCTACAAAACCTTTCTAGGACAAACACTAGTAAGCTTTAATACTATGTTAGAAAATGGACTTTAAACCTCACTCAACCTCACAAAATTGTATTGTAAAGCGAGGTTTGCATACACCTATATATTATAATTTGAATATATCAATAACATTTGGTCCTAATCAATATATCATGCAACTTTTGCATGAGATTATTTCCCTTCTTTACTCTACAACTCCTCCCTTGATATCAGTCTACAACCATTGTAAGAAAAATTTGATTTTCTATCACCAAAAATGTTAATGGTAACTTCTACTCATTGGAAAAACATTTGTGGTAAACACAATTCATTGAAGAAACATATGTAGTTAATAGTCCTTGTAGGAAAAAAATTGTGGTAAACAATAATGAGGGCTAGAAAAAAACTCACTAGAAAATAAGGGTGAAGTGAGTCAACCCAGTTCACAGAAGTTAAGCTAAAAGCGAGTGGAGCTCAGCCCTGCTTGTTTCATGGTGAGCAGAAGTTTTACAACCCGGCTCAATCCACCACAGTTATTGGGTTTAGTGGGTTGGTTCACTAACTCATTTATGGATACTAACCGTACCTGTTATAGTGACATACAATTGTAAGTAAATATATTAAACATCTAACTATTCAAAATCTTAAAAAGCATTCTAGTTTCAAAAAACCATAGTGTCAACCTACATAATTAAAATTAGTAAAAAGGTGTGAAATAAAAATTGAAATGTGGCAAACTACTCATTCTACAATTGAAGGAATTGGTTTCTCTTGTTCATGAAGAACCTTAAAGTCATGGATTGAAAAATCTAGAGTAATCTATTCTTTCTGAACATCTTCGTTATTTTCATCTTCAAAATCAAAATATTAGCAAATAATGTAATTTACAAGTATGATATCGAGAAAATGTTGGAAAGTAAAATAAATTAAATTACAAATATTTTAAAAGCCATGTAACCAATTTTAAGTTAAAATTGGTGCTTGAACATTATTAGGTAGAAAAATAGTATGATACTTAAATGTAGATTCACTAGCAACAATTGTTATTGGAATGCTCAACACATCAAATGCTAATCTATAGATATTTGGGCAGTGTTCTTGACGATTCTTCCAGTAGCTCAAAATATTGTTATGTTAGAAAATATTTTGGCTCAAGTGTTGTTTCAGTTAAATATAGATCCAACTCAAACTTGTCGGTTACAGTAACATTTTGGCTCACATAACTGATATATTTCTATTAGAATACAATGCAAACATAAAAATTGGTTAATAAATATTAGATAATAATAATAAATAACAACAAATAGGAATGTTTACTAACTTAGACAATATGGATCAATCTCATGGTCTTTGTCGATATTGAAATGTTCTTTTGTTGAAGAAATAAGTTGAGAACTTCATGCATAAGATAAATTTGACCTTAAACTGACATATTCTTCAAAGAGTTTGTACATCTTTCTTTTTTTATATTTAGTTTTTTCGTCACAAGTGGAAGGATCAAGCTTTGAAAAATAAAACCGAAGTGTTTCAAGTGTCATTTGTGGGTCAAGAATCATAGCAATTGAAAGAATGATACCATATTCACTCCAATATTTGTCACTCTTTTCCATCACCAATTTTTGTCATGTCTTTCATTAATGGATCATCACTTTTGAGTGTATCCCTTAACAACCATTGGATTTTCCATACTTGCATGAAGTTTTCATTATAGGTTGGATAAGATGTGCCTGAATTATAAATTTTCCACTCATCATATTTAAAATTTATAATTAGTGTAAAATATTTAGTGACCAATTTGCAATTTAGAGGATTTTAAGGACCCATTCAATTATGAAAAGTATTTAGAAGTCTTGTAATGGGCCAAACCCACTTTAGTCCTAACCCTAACTCGCTTTATGTGGGGATTTTGGGGGTTGAGGCTTTTTCAACACACTCATTTGGCAGGCCAATAAAATGGGGTTTATTTTAGGAGTGGGTTGGGGTTGGCCAATAGGCCATGGTTTAAAGTGACAATTGTAACTATATGTGATAGAAATTTTAAACATTGTCCATCATATGATAAGTGGAAAAGAGCCGAGAGGATGTGTGAATTTTTAAGGCTATTTTATATTACAACCTATTTGATTTTAGACACATCTTATCCAACCTCCAATGAATTCTTCATGCAAGTATGAAAAATTAAATGGTTGTTAAAGGATGCACTCAAAAGTGATGATCCATTAATGAAATACATAACAAAACGAATGATGGAAAAGTTTGACAAGTATTGGAATGAATATAGTATAATTCTTTCAATTGCTATGATTCTTGACCCACATGTAAAACTTGAAGCACTCGGTTTTATTATTCTAAGCTTATCCTTCCGTTTGGGATGAAAAACTTAATCATGTAAAAGGCAAGATATACAAACTCTTTGAAGAATATGTGAGTGTAAGGTCAAATACATATTATGTATTAGGTTCTCAACTTATTCCTTCCATAGAAGAACATTTCAATATAGACTAAGATGATTCATATAATTTAAGTTCCTATTTGTTGGTGTTATTTATTATTATCTAATCCTTATTGACCAATTTTTATCTTTGCATTATACTATATAGGAATTTATCAATTATGTGAGCTAAAATGTTAATGTAACTGGCAAGTTGGATTTATATTTCCAATTTTTGATGTTTTGACCTACAGATATATATGTCCCACTCTAAAACTTAAGGTAGGCAATGTGAAACTTTCCAATGCTCCCCTTCCACCGATGTTTGCTAAACCATGTGCATGTCAGATTTAATTATAAAACCAATTGGCATTAGGTGAAGTTGGTCGAGAAATATAGAAGCTGCACTTCAAGACTTGAAGCAGGCAATGTGAGACTTCCCAACACTAACTACTTCATTCTTACTCTAGAACATCCTAGGAACTTCTAGAACATTCTATAGTACTCCTCTACTTTTTCTAAAGAATTTCTAAATTTACAAATCATTTTTATGTTTCTTAATTTCTTATTCAAGAATTCCTTTATTTCTTTTGCCATATTTCTTGTAAGGATTCTTTGGGTTCTTTCTTACTCCCTAGCCCTCTTCATCTCCTTGGGTTCCTTTCTCTACATCGATGTCTCATCAGTAAAGTGCATGATTGTTGGCAAAATCTTTCCGTAGGAATTGTTGTGGGACAAATGATGGAGGACAAAAAATTATATGATAGTGTTAGAGAAGTTTGAGGGCAAAAGAATTAAAGATGGAACCTTTACAACGGACCTAAACTTAACCCATTAATATTTGTGGAGGTCTTTGTCGAACATAAACTTCTCTAATGAAGATTTGTGGTGGTGAGCCACCAAAAAGGGGAGGATCTGTTGTGAGCCATTAGAAAGGAGGGGCGGCGCTGTTAGGCCTAGAGGAGTTGAGAAGTAATCCTCTGTGGGGGAGTATGGTATAATGGTAAGAAGAATATCGATTTGGTGGTAGTTAAAAATGGTGCAGCATTGACCATTTGTAAAAGTGGTCCAAACCATTGCTTTGCTTGAGTTATTAATTCTTGCTTGCGTGGGACTTGATGTTAGCAGTACAACTTACTACGTAAGTGAACAACAGGCTATTGTTGAGAATATATTCAAGTGTTTAGACTATACTTGTGAATATTCTTTATAGTTTGTGCTTTGACAGAAATGAAAACAAAACTGACTATGAATAATTTCAGCAGGCTTTTGAATATGTGTAGCTGTATACATTTTCTATATATTTTCTATATCAGTGTTTTTTCTGTCAAGTGTTTGTCAAGATCTAATTAACTAATGCAGAGATAAGTTCATATCTATGTTTATTGATTACTCGCAACTGTAAGGGTTTCTTGATACATTTTTGTTTCATATAGGTGGTGAAGCATCAATTCCTGAGCTAGTGGACTTCATCTTTGCTTTGCAGATTGCTAAAAAGTTGAAAAGGGAACCTGAAGATATCACCTACGAGACAGATGAGGTTTTGATACATTTAATGAGATTTTTTAGGAGATAAATTACTGTGCTCTGCAAGTCATGTTTGTAAGTTAGTCCTCAAATTTATTATCTGCTAGACAAGATATAATGGTCCTAGTTGCTCCAGTCTACAAAATAAGCAAGACCTTTGAAGGGAACATAACTATATCCTCTACTTGTTTTACTTAAAGACTTGGACGTTCCAATGTCATATAGTTTACGTCCAGTGGAAATACAAATTCTTTCATAGAGACTATTAATTTTATTAGTTAATTTCTTTTGTGCATGCCTTTTCTTGTCATGTAAACTATGGGTTGTTTTAGTTTGACATGAGTAGAAGCTCAATCCATTTGGAGTAGATTGTTTATGTCAAAAATCGTTACTTAGTGTGTATTTTAGGAAAGTTGAAATTTTATTTTCGATTGTATTCTTATTCTCTGTCAAAGTTGTTTATTTGTTGTTAATACTAGGATTATGTATTTAGAATAATCCCATAATCATCATAGGGATTTAGAATAATCCCATAATCATCATAGGGATTTGTCTCCCTGGAATTAGCTGCTCATATTTCCCAAAATATCCAACAGACTCGTGTACATATAGGTCCCATGACCCAATAGTTCTGTATGAGAAATAAAACATTCTTCCTTCTAAATTTGAGATGATACCAGAGCTCCTGATCCTAGGAGCCTCTAACCGCAGCCTAAAACCCTAAATAGTTGCCACCACTATTGCGTAGCCTTGACCCACCGCAACCTTTGTCACTCACTGCAGCCTTCATTGCTGCCTTCCTAGCCTTGTAGCTGTGATTGCCCCTGTCAAAGCCTTCATTATTGTCTTCCCTACTAATCGCAGTCTTCATCCATGGCTGAGAATGTGAATTTGTTATGAAAAGGTTAACCCGTTCGTACAAGAACACAAAATTCCTTAACAAATGCCCCCTGGCCTTCTGGTGAATTCGGAACTCCCCTTTGTAGGAGTAGATTCCTCTGCGAGGTTCAAACTCGAGACATTGGGTTCATTGCAAGACTCTGATACCATTGATACGAAAAGGTTAACCCATTCGTACAATGACACAAAATTTCTTAATAGATTTATGTGAACTCCATTCCTAACACAGGGAACAAATTCCAAAGTGTTGCAGATTTGCATAATACACGTTTTGCTTATCGCCTAGCTAGGAGGAATTATCTTAAATGGTCTCAACTCAAGGAAAAAGGCAAGGGCAGCCACCTTATCGACAATGCCCCTTATGAAACAGATTCCAAGTTCAAACCATGGGATGAAAAAGACTCCATGATCATGGCATTGTTGTGGAATTCAATGGTACTAGAAATTATTGATACTTGTGTGTTCCGTAAATCAGCAAAGGAAATTTGGGAAGTGGTAGGACAAACCTATTCCGAGGCCAAGGATGCTGCACAAATATATGATTTAAAGGTGAAAACCTTGGAAACCAAACACGAAATCAAATTAGTCACAGAATATGCCAATCATCTATGGATGGAATTGGATCACTATCGCGTTATGTACACGAAAAGGTAAGGTGTTCAGAAGATTCAACAATCATTAAGGATTACATTGAACAAGATAGGGTTTTTGGTTTTTTGGTAGGCCTAAATTTAGAATATGATCAGGTCCGAATCCAAATTTTGGGAAAAGTGAAAGTCCCAAGACTTAATGAAGTGATAGTCATCATCCAGAGTGAAGAAGGCAAGCGAAATTTGATGTTGGAAACCTCAATTCCTGAAAGTACAACAATGGTAGTGGAAGAAAGAACAACCATGATTGTTAACCAGAAGGGAAGCAGACAATCCTCCTACATGGAGAAAAAGCATAAGGAATTATGGTGTACTTACTGCCACATGCCACACCACACAGAGGAGAAGTGCTAGAAATTACATGGAACTAGAGCCGTCAAAATGGATTCTAACCTGCGAGCTAACCCGGCTCATCACGGGTTCGGGTCGGGTTGGGTTGAAAAAAAATTACAAATTTCAATACGAATTAAGTATGAACCCAACCCACTAAGAACCCGGCACCCGTGATGAGCCGGGTTGGCTCACCAACCCCCTAATAAATTTTAAATATTAAATTAATATA